>Ga0209012_1000669_pt1 | contig 44141 bp, 42 predicted proteins | sample RS3BMetagenome_FD_184735 | JGI IMG/M metagenome (GOLD analysis project Ga0209012, IMG submission 184735) | Ferric oxide microbial mat and aquatic microbial communities from Rainbow Spring, Yellowstone National Park, USA - RS3B (SPAdes) (version 3) ...
ATCAGGCTGGCGGTCACCCTACTTTTTACCCTACAACTCGGGATCCGGTATCTTCCGGTTGGTTCCATTACCAACCGTGTGACCTGCGAGAACGTCTGACTCCTGCCGGTTGGATATCCCCATTTCCGGCCCCTTTTCGGACTCGTAATGCGTAGGTCAGGAGTTCGATTCTCCTCCCAGGCTCCACGCCGGTCGCCGGAAGGCCCTCCGGAGCGACCGCACCTGCCCGGCCGACCGGTCCACCGAGGTCACCTCCCTTGCCCGCCATCGTGGGACGAAGGAGGATGGACACCATGGAGCTGGGGGCGTACGTACCCGAGCGGACCGGTCGGTGCCGCCGGTGGTGACCGTCGGCGTCGACGTCGGGGGCACCAACATCCAGGTCGGTCTGGTCGGTGACGACCACGCTGTCGTGGGGCGGGCCAAACGGCCCACGCCGCGCGGGGGCCCGACCGCGGTGGTCGAGGCGGTCCTCGACGCCATCGCCGGGGCCGACGGAGGTGCAGCGGACATCGGGGCCGTCGGGATCGGCATTCCCGGCGCGGTGCACGGCGACGAGGTGGTCCGGGTGCCCAATCTGGCCGGCTGGGACGGGCCGGCCGACATCCGGACGCCGATCGCCGAGGCACTGGGGGTGCCGGTCGTGTTGGGGAACGACGCCAACGTGGGCCTGCTCGGCGAGTGGGTGGCCGGGGCGGCCCGTGGCCATGACGACGTGCTCGGCGTGTGGCTCGGTACCGGGATCGGCGGCGGGCTGATCCTGCACGGTCGTCCCTACGACGGGTCGTTCGGCTCCGCCGGCGAGATCGGCCACGTGATCGTCCGTGCCGGTGGCGCGTTGTGCTCGTGCGGCCGACGTGGCTGCGTCGAGGCCTATGCCGGGAGGCGGATGATGGCGGGGGCCGCGCGTGCGATGGTCGAGGCCGGCCGTCCGACCGGTCTCTTCGACATCCAACGGGACGAGGGGAAGTCGAGGCCGACCTCGAAGGTCTGGGCCCGTGCCCTCGACGAGGAGGACGAACTGGCCACCCAGCTGTTCGACGCCGCCATCGACGCCGTCGCCGTCGGGGTGGGATCGGTGGTGAACCTGCTCGACGTCTCCCTCGTGGTGGTCGGCGGCGGGATGGCCGAGAAGCTGGGCCAGGACCTCGCCGACCGGATCTCCGAGGCCTCGCGTCCGTGGATGCTGCACCCGAATCCCGAGCTGTCGTTCGCGGTGTCCGCGCTCGGCGATGATGCCGGCGTGGTCGGCGCCGCGGCGCTGGCCCGCGCCGGGGTGATCCCGGGCTGAGTCCGCGTCCCGGTGGTGACGGCGGATCCCCGGGCGTCCCCGGGCTCCACACCCGGCGTGGCTCTGCTTGACTGGCCCGGTGACCGACACCTTCCGCCGCATCCTGCTCGCCGCCCGCCCGAGCGGGCGGATCGACGCCTCCACGCTCCGTATCGACGACTCCGCCGTCGTGCCCGACCCCGGCGAGGGCCAGGCGCTCGTCAGGGTGCGGTACCTGTCGATCGACCCCACCATCCGGACGTGGATGGACGACGCACCGGGGTACCTCCCCCCGATCGGCATCGGCGACGTGGTCCGCAGCGGCGGCATCGGCGAGGTCGTGGCCAGCCGCACGGACGCCCTGCCGGTCGGGTCGACGGTCTTCGGCATGCTGGGGTGGCAGGAGTACGCACTGGCCGACGGTGCCGACGGCTCGATGACGGTGGTGCCCCCGGGTCTCGACCCGGCCGTCGTGCTCGGGGTGCTCGGTGTCACCGGGATGACGGCCTACTTCGGCCTGAGGGACATCGGCCGTCCGCGTCCCGGGGACACCGTGGTGGTGTCCGGTGCGGCGGGGGCCACCGGCTCGGTCGTCGGGCAGCTCGCCCGGATCGAGGGTGCCGGCACCGTCGTGGGGATCGCCGGCTCCCCGGACAAGTGCGCGTGGCTGGTCGACGAGCTCGGGTTCGACCACGCCGTCAACTACCGCGACGAGGACGTCGCCGCCCGGATCCGGGCCACCTGCCCCCGGGGGATCGACGTCTACTTCGACAACGTCGGCGGCGGGATCCTCGACGCCTGCCTGGCCAACCTGGCCATGCACGCACGGGTCGTCCTGTGCGGGGCGATCTCCCAGTACAACGAGGACCGCCCCGCGGGACCGAGGAACTACCTGCAGCTGATCGTGAAGCGCTCCCGCATGGAGGGCTTCCTGATCCTCGACTACCTCGACCGGTTCCCGGCCGCCCAGCTGGAGATGGCCGGCTGAGTGGCGGAGGGTCGGATCCGACACCGCGAGCACGTGGTCGAGGGCCTCGAGCACGCCGGCGAGGCGCTCGACCTGCTCTTCAGCGGGGGCAACACGGGCAAGGTCGTCGTCGCCGTCTGACCCCGCACGGCGCCCGCCCGCACGGCCCGACGGGCATCGCCCCTGGTCGCCGGGGGGTGCCCCACGGGGACCGTGTGGCGGGCCATGCTGGTGGCGCGATGGGCGACCGCACGAGACTCCAGAGGGTCCCGGGGCCCGCGGCGCCCACCAAGGCCGTCGCGGCCGCCGGCGTCGTCGTCCTGGCCGCGCTCGGGACCCTGACGGCGGTCGCCTGGCCGGGGTCGGGCGCCCTGTCCCCCGCTCCCCAGATCCCGGGGAGCCCGGCCGCTCCGACCGCCGCCGAGATCACCCCGGTCTGCCGCACCGCGAGCCCGGCCGCCGTGCTCGGCCCGGCCACGAGCCTCCCGGCCCGTCCCACGAACACGGTGGTGACGCCGCCGGGCGGCGTCGCCAACTTCGCGGCCACCACCGCCGCGCTGTACGTGGACACGGGGACCGACCTCGTCACCTACTCGCTCTCGGGCGCCCGGCAGTCCTCGTTCGCCCTGCCGCCCCACTTCACCGGCAATTCGGCGACCACGCCCGTGGTGGACCCGTCGGGCGACATCTACCTCGCCTCGTACTACGGACAGCTGGTCGACAAGTTCTCGCCGTCGGGCACGCTGCTGTGGTCGGTCGACCCGCACGGTGGGAACCCGACGGGACTGTTCCCGGTGGGAACGGGCGCCTCGTTCCAGGTGGTGGTGAGCCTGGCGCAGGACACGACGGGAAGCCTCGTCCTCGACCCGGCGACCGGGTCGGTCACCGGTTCCTTCCCCCTGGTGGACAACGGCTTCGTCACCCCGGAGGCCGACGGGAACCTGCTGTACTCGGCCAACGGCTACGTGGAGACCGTCTCGCCGTCGGGGCGGGTGCTCTCCACCTTCGGCTCCTCGCACATCGAGGGCAACGGCGTCCACACCGGGTCGGGAACGCAGTTCAACTACCCGGCACAGGCCGTGCAGGGCCCGGACGGGACCATCTACACCGCCGATCCACTGCACACGGTCGAGGCCACGTCGCCGGCCGGCTACGTACAGGGCTCGACGACGCTGGGCGACACGCTGGAATTCGGCGGCTGGGGCTTCGCCCTGGTGGGCTCGACCTTCTACTACCAGAGCGGACCGACCTTCGACAACGGGGCCGACGCCATCTCCTCGTTCTCGCTGTCCGACCTGCAGGCCTACCTGTCCTCGGCCCAGGCCCCCTCGAACAGTCTCGGCTGGGGTGCCGGGCTGGCGACGGCGGCGACGGGGAACTACTTCGCCCCCGGCACGACCCCGGCCGTCGTGGCCACGTTCGACCCGTGGTGGGCCACCGCCGCCCCGCACCTGCGCCTGTCCTACTCGGTGGAGGACACGTCGTCGCTCGACGCGGGGACCGTCCCGGCCCCGACGGAGGTCCCGCTGCCGACCACCGCCGCCGGGCTGGCGTCGGTCCCGCTCGTCCTCCCGGCCGCGGACACCCTTCCCGGGCCCTACCAGGTCCAGGCGACCCTGCTCGACATGTCGACGACACCGGCGACCACGCTCGGCACCACCTGCATGCCCTACACGGTGGGCGCTGCCGGTGACCGGCTGGACTTCGCCACCCTGCCCTCGGGCATCGGCTCGGGCGGGCCGACCGACCCACGGGGCGTCGCCCTCAACGCCCAGCTCGGGCTGGACTCGCTCCGCAGCGGGTCCGTGGTGAACTGGGCGTCCCTCCTCCCCGCCTGCAACGCCTCGGCCCCGACGGCGGCGACGTGCGGTCCGGCGGCGCTCACCTTCGCCTCGGCCAGCACCGACCCGTACAAGGCGGCCTACCTGGCCGACCAGGACCACCTGACGTACTGGATGCAGGTCAGCGGTGGGGAGCCGGTCCCGACGGCCCTGGTGAACAGCGGCCTGTGGCAGTCCGACGTCGCCGCCCTCGTCGCCCACTACGCCACCGTGCCCGCCGGGTGCGCGGCCTGCGCGCCGGTGACCAATTGGGAGCCCTGGAACGAGGCGAACAACACCGGCTGGGCGAACGGCGGGACCTACACCACCCAGGTGCTCGCCCCCTTCTACGCCGCGGTGAAGTCCGTGCTGCCCGGCTCGTCCTCCACCGTCCTGGGCGGCTCGTCCCTCGAACCCTCCGTCGGGTGGTGGCAGCAGCTCATCGCCGCCGGCGGGCTGGCCGACATGGACGTCGCCTCCGTCCATCCCTACACCGGCTCGAACGACGCCTACGAGGAGGACGGGATGCCGGCCCAGGTCCGCCAGCTCCAGGCCCTCCTCGGCGGCAAGCCGCTGTGGTTCACCGAGGTCGGCTGGTGGAGCGACGGCGACTACAACTTCCTCGGCCAGGCCGACGACGTCACCCGCTCGCTGATCTGGCAGAAGGCGCTCGGCGTCCCGGTCCAGAACTACTTCTACGACGAGGGCAGCTGGGGGAACAACGGGGTGTCGTTCTCGCTGGTGCAGGCGAGCCAGTCCGTCGACTACGTGAAGCCGGCGGCGCTGGCCACGATGACCACCTCGGGCATCCTGGCCGGCCGCCCCTACCTGTCGATGCCGTCCATCGGGATCCCCCAGGGCTACCGGGCCGACTTCGGCACGGCGCCGGGGGGCACGACCGACGTCAGCGCGGTGTGGACCGACGGGCTGCCCGTCACCGCCTCGCTGACGCTGACCGATCCGTCGGGCGCCGCCGTGCCGGTCACCGCCACCACCGAGTACGGGGGCGTCACCACCGCCCAGGCGGCGTCGGGCACCGCCTACCGCCTCCCGCTGTCGGGCCAGGTCACCTTCCTGACCTACCCCGCCGGTGACACCCTGACGGTCGGGCCGACCGAGCACTACGGCACCGACCTGGCCTCGGCCGCCGCCGGGGCCACCGCCACCGCCTCGAGCGGCAACGCCCCGGCCGCCATCGCCGGCCTCCCCGCCGGCTACGGCCAGGGTTGGACCTCGGGCCCCGGGGACAGCACGCCGTCGCTGACGGTCACGCTGGCCTCGCCGTCGACGGTCGACCGGGTCGTGGTCGACACCCAGTCGGTCGGCTCGACCGCCCCCGGTTTGCGCAACTACACGCTCTCGGTCGACGAGCCCGGAACGGGATGGGTCACCGTGGCCACCGTCACAGGTCAGTACCGCTACCACGAGGCCCAGTTCGCCTTCGACCCGGTGTCCGTGAGCGCCGTGCGCGTCTCGGTCACCGAACTCGACTACGGCGGGTACTACGGCGGGGGCATCCCCCCGTTCTGGCCGGCGACCCAGAGCGCGGCGGCGTTCGTGCACGCCCTCGAGGCCTACGGCGGCTCGGGTGGCCCGGCCGTCGTAGACGGGAGCGGTCTGCCCGTCCCCGCATGGACGGTCCCGGTGGCGACCGGGGGAGGGGGGCCCTCGTCGACACCACCCCCCGGCGGCTCCGGGGCCTCGGCCCCCGGGTCCCCGGCACCCGGTCCGGGTGCCGGCTACCGGACGGTGACGTCCGCCGCCGAGGTGTCGGTGTTCGGCAGCGACCCGTCGTACGGCCCCGTCGGCGCCCACACCCTCAACCGGCCGATCGTCGGCATGGCCGACACCCCCGACGGCCGCGGCTACTGGCTCGTCGGCTCGGACGGCGGCATCTTCAACTTCGGCGATGCCGGCTTCTACGGCTCGACGGGCGCGCTGGGCCTCAACGCCCCGATCGTCGGCATGGCCCCGACGGCCGACGGGGCCGGCTACTGGCTCGTGGGGGCGGACGGCGGCATCTTCACCACGGGTGACGCCCCCTACCTGGGCTCGACCGGGGCCCTCCGGCTCAACAAGCCGATCGTGGGCATGGCCGCCACCCCCGACGGCCTCGGCTACTGGCTGGTCGCCTCCGACGGCGGCATCTTCGCCTTCGGCGACGCCGGGTTCTACGGGTCGACCGGTGCGCTGCCGCTCAACAAGCCGATCGTGGGCATGGCCGCCACCCCCGACGGCCGCGGCTACTGGCTGGTCGCCTCCGACGGCGGCATCTTCGCCATCGGCGACGCCCCCTTCCTGGGCTCGGCTGCCGCGGCCACCGGGCAGCCGGTCGTCGGCATCGCCGCCCGGTAGCGACGCCCCGTCCGGTCCGGCGCCGGGCGGGCGCTGTGTAGGGTGGCTCCATGGCCGACCAGGCAGAGTTCTCGCGTCTCGCCATGGAGTACATGTCGGCGCTCTACACGGCGGCGCTGCGCATGACGCGCAACCCGTCCGACGCCGAGGACCTGGTACAGGAGACGTACCTGAAGGCCTACCGCGCCTTCGGGTCCTTCCAGAGCGGGACCAACCTCAAGGCGTGGCTCTACCGGATCCTGACGAACACCTACATCAACACGTACCGGGCGAAGAAGCGCCGACCGGAGATCGCCGACGTCGAGGACGTCGAGGACCTGTACCTCTACCACCACCTGGCCGGGGACCCGTCCGCCGGCCTCGGCCGCAGTGCCGAGGACGAGGCACTGGACCGGTTCACCGACACCGACGTGAAGGACGCCATCGAGTCCCTCCCTGACACGTTCCGCATCGCCGTCCTGCTGGCCGACGTGGAAGGGTTCTCGTACAAGGAGATCGCGGAGATCACCGACGTCCCGATCGGGACCGTCATGAGCAGGATCCACCGAGGAAGAAAAGCCCTGCAGAAGGCGTTGGTGGACGTGGGAAGAGCACGCGGCCTCGTCGGAGCCTCCGACGAGGCGAGGTAGGGGAGACGCACGATGGCAGCAGAGGGAGACGGCGTAGCGGGCGCCCCGGCCGGTGCGGACCCACCCGAAGCACCCGCCGGGTTCGTCGGCTGCGACGAGACCATCGAGAAGCTCTACTTCTACCTCGACGGCGAGCTGACCGAGCAGCGGCGCATCGAGATCGCCCGCCATCTGGACCTGTGCGGGCCGTGCGTCGGCGCCTACGGGTTCGAGGCCGAATTGCGCAAGCTGGTCGCCAGCAGGTGCCACGACCGCGTGCCCGACGCGCTGCGTGCGCGGGTCGCCGACGCGCTGCGCGAGGAGAGCGCGGCCTCCGCCGACTGACGGCGTCGCACCGGCCGCTCCACCGGACGGGACGGTCCTCCCTACACTGGTGCCCGTGACCCCGAGCGACGTCGGACAGGGTGCGGACGACGGTCCGCCGGACGGGCGTGGCCGGGTGGCGGGCGCGGTGGGCTGGGACACGGCCGAGCGGGTGGCGGGTTGGGTCGGCAGCCGCACACGGGTGCCCGCGCCGTACCGCCCCGACCTGCTCCAGGCCGAGTTCGGCGAACTGACCGCCCGGGCCGAGGAGCTGGTGGCGGCGTCGACCGGACTGCGCTCCGCCGCCGGGCCGGCCCGGGCCCGGGTCACCGACCGGGCCGGTTGGGTGTCGGCCAACGTGTCCAGCTTCCAGCGCCTGCTCGGTCCCCACCTCGACCGGCTCGATCCGGCCCGGCTCTCCGGGTCGAACGCCGTCCTGGCCCGGCTGGCCGGGCCGCTGGCCACCGCCGGCCGGGCCGCCACCGGTGCCCAGATGGGCGTGGTCCTCGGCTGGCTCTCGACCCGTGTGCTCGGGCAGTACGACCTCCTGCTGACCGAGGAGGCCGCCGACGAGCAGGACATCGTCTACTTCGTGGGGCCGAACGTGGTCGCCCTCGAGCGCCAGCACGGGTTCGAACCCCGGGAGTTCCGCCTGTGGCTGGCGCTCCACGAGGTCACCCACCGCTGCCAGTTCACGGCGATCCCGTGGATGCGGGACTACTTCGTGTCCCTGGTGGAGGACGGCCTCGGCTCGCTCGAGCCCGATCCCGCCCAGCTGGCCTCGGCCCTGCGGAGGATGTCCGAGCAGATCCGGGCCGGCCGCAACCCGCTCGAGGACAACGGCGCCCTCGGGCTGGTGGCGACGGAGGAGCAGCTCGAGGGCCTGCACCGGATCCAGGCACTGATGAGCCTGCTCGAGGGGCACGGCGACGTGACGATGGACCGGGCCGGCGCCGCCGACATCCCGAGCGCGGCCCGGTTCGCCGCCGTCCTCCGACAGCGCCGCAGGCAGGCCCACGGCCTGTCCCGGATCCTGCAGCAGCTGATGGGCATCGAGGCGAAGCTCCGCCAGTACGAGGAGGGCGAGCGGTTCATCGCCGCGGTCGAGGGCGCGGGCGGACCCGAGCTGCTGGACAACGCCTGGCGGGGCCCCGAGTGGCTCCCGACGCTCGAGGAGATCCGCGACCCGGCGGGGTGGATCGCGAGGGTCGGTGCCGCCGCCACGCTCGTCCCCTGACCCGGTGGACGAACCCGGAACGGCGGGGCTGCTGGCCCGGTGCACGTTCCCCCCGGCCGGCCGGCCGCTCGTGTGCGGCGTGTCCGGGGGTCCGGACTCGACCGCTCTGATCGCCCTGGCGGTCGCCGCCGGGTGCCGGGTGACGGCGGTGCACGTCGACCACGGCCTGCGCCCGGGGTCCGCCGACGAGGCCGGGGTGGCCGCCGACGCCGCGGCCCGCCTGGGAGCCCGGTTCCGTGCCGTCCGGGTCGAGGTCCCCGACGGACCGAACCTGGAGGCCCGGGCGCGGGAGGCCCGGCACCGGGCCCTCGGCCCCGGTGCGGCGACCGGTCACACCATGGACGACCAGGCCGAGACGGTGCTGGTCAACCTGCTGCGCGGCGCAGGTGTGCACGGGCTCGCCGGCATGCGTGCCGGTCCGTCCCATCCGCTCCTGGCCCTGCGACGCGCCGAGACGGTGGCGCTCTGCGCCCGGCTGGGGCTGGCCACGGTGCACGACCCGTCCAACGACGACCCGAGGTTCGTCCGCAACCGGGTACGGGCCGAACTCCTCCCGCTCTGCGCCGACATCGCCGGACGCGACGTCGTCCCCGTGCTGGCCCGCCAGGCCGCCCTCCTCGCCGGCGACGCCGACCTGCTCGACGCGGTCGCCGACCGGCTCGACCCCACCGACGCCGCCGCCCTGGCCGCGGCACCCCCCGCCCAGGCCCGGCGGGCGGTGCGACGGTGGCTGGCGGCCGGGGCCACCCACCCGCCCCCGGCCGACGCCGTCGACCGGGTGCTCCAGGTCGCCCGGCTGGAGCGGCGCGCCACCCAGGTCCCCGGCGGGGTCCGGATCGCCCGGACCGCCGGCAGGCTGAGCCGCCGCCCGGCGCCCGGGCCCGGGGGGTCCGCCGACGCTCCGGTACAGTCGTGACGTGATCAGCCCCGGTGACGAACGCCCGACCGACGGCGCGCGCCTCGAGGACGGTGCCGAGGTCGGCGCCGTGATCGTCTCCGCCGTGGAGCTCCAGCGTCGGATCGCCGAGCTCGGGGCCGCCATCACGGAGGACTACGCCGGCCGCCCCCCGCTCCTCGTCGGCGTGCTGAAGGGCGCCTTCATGTTCATGAGCGACCTGTCGCGGGCCATCGCCCTCCCCTCCGAGGTCGACTTCATGGCCGTGTCCTCCTACGGCAGTGCCACCCGGACGTCGGGCGTGGTCCGCATCGTCAAGGACCTCGACGTCGACCTGGTGGACCGGCACGTCCTGGTGGTCGAGGACATCGTCGACAGTGGCCTCACCCTCAGCTACCTCCAGCGCTACCTCCTCGCCCGCCAGCCGGCGAGCCTCGAGGTCTGTGCCCTCCTGGTCAAGGAGGGCCAGCAGCGGACGGCCCTCGACCTGCGCTACGTCGGGTTCACCATCCCCGCCGACTTCGTGATCGGGTACGGCCTCGACGTGGCCGAGCGCTACCGGAACCTGCCCGCCATCCACGACTACCGGGGACCGAGACCGTAGGTGCGGCCCCGGCAGCCCCGGCAGCCCCGGCACGGTCGGGCGCCGTCACCCGGTAGAACGGGGCACCGGCGCCGGACAGCGGGCCGGCCTGCGAGTGGAGAGGTGACCGGACGATGAGCGTGGACACGAAGAGGATCGAGGCGGCCGTGCTCGAGATCCTCGCCGCCGTGGGCGAGGACCCCAGGCGCGACGGCCTCCTGATGACCCCCGGTCGGGTGGCGCGCATGTACGAGGAGCTGTTCACCGGATTCGACGAGAACCCGGCCGACCACCTCGAGGTCACCTTCGCCGCCGACCACGACGAGATGGTCATGGTCCGGGACATCCCCTTCGCCTCGCTGTGCGAGCACCACATGGTCCCGTTCATGGGCCGCGCCCACGTGGCCTACATCCCGGGCTCCGACGGCCGGATCACCGGGCTGTCCAAGCTCGCCCGGCTGGTCGACGGCTACGCCAAGCGCCTCCAGGTGCAGGAACGCATGACCTCCCAGATCGCCGACACCATCGAGGAGGCCCTCGACCCGAAGGGCGTCCTGGTCGTGGTCGAGGCGGAGCACCTGTGCATGTCGATGCGCGGTGTCAAGAAGTCCGGCACCACGACCATCACGTCCGCCGTCCGCGGCCTGTTCCGCAGCGACACGTCGACCCGGTTCGAGGCCATGCAGTTCGTCCGGGGACGCTGAGCCGCAGCCGGCGGCCCGGTCGCGGCCCCTCCCGGCCTGGTTTACGCTGGGGCCGATGCCCGAAGCCTCTACAGAGGGACGCGCCCTGGTCATGGGGATCCTCAACGTCACCCCGGACTCGTTCTCCGACGGCGGCAGCTGGTTCGAGACGGGGTCGGCCATCCGGCGGGGGCACGAGATGATCGCCGAAGGCGCGGACATCGTCGACGTGGGCGGTGAGTCCTCGCGACCGGGAGCCGTCGAGGTCCCGGTCGACGAGGAGCTCCGTCGGGTCGTCCCGGTCGTGGAGGCCCTCAGCCCCCACGTGCGGGTCTCGGTGGACACGGTCAAGGAGCCGGTGGCCGAGGCGGCGGTGGCGGCCGGTGCCACCCTGGTCAACGACGTGTCGGCCTCGCTGTGGCCGGTGGCGGCCCGCCTGGGCGTCGGCTGGGTCGCCATGCACCGCAAGGGGACCCCGGCCTCCATGCAGGACGACCCGCGCTACGACGACGTGGTCGCGGAGGTGCGCGACCTGCTGGCCGACCGGGCCGCCGCCGCACGAGGGGCCGGTGTCGCCGAGGTCTGGATCGACCCGGGCATCGGCTTCGGCAAGACGGTCGACCACAACCTCGAGCTCCTGGCCCGGCTGGGCGTGCTGGTCGCCACGGGTCACCCGGTCCTGGTCGGGACCAGCCGGAAGGCCTTCCTGGGGAAGCTCGCCGCCGGGGCCGGGGGTGCGCCGCTGCCGCCGTCCGAGCGCCTCCCGGGATCGCTGGCCACCGCCACGTGGGCGCTCCGGCAGGGGGCGGGTATGGTCCGGGTCCACGACGTCGCCGCCACGGTGCAGGCCGCGGTCCTGGTGGGCCGTCCGGACCGGACCGGCGGGGACGCCGGGTCGGGCACGGACACGGAGGTCGGATGGTGAAGGGCAAGTGGGCGGCGGGGATCCCGCCGCGGAACTTCACCTGGGTGATCAAGGACCGCCTGGCCATGAGCGAGCGCCCGGGCGGATTCGCTCCGAACCACCGCAAGGTGCGCCGCCAGGAGGAGATCATCTGGCTCCAGGTCCAGGGCTTCAGCCGGGTGGTGTCCCTCCTGCCCTCGTCGCACAACCTGCAGGCCTACGAGGAGAAGTCCCTGGCCAGTGTGCACTACCCGCTGCAGTCCTCCGGCGACGTGCGGGGCGTGCTCGGCGACGTCTACCGGGACGTCCACAGCCGGCTGGCCGCCGGCGAGCGGATCCTCGTGCACCAGGAGGAGCTGGGCGACCGGGTCTGCGGCGTGGTCGCCGGCTACCTGCTGTGGTCGGACCGGCTGCCCTCCGGTCCCCAGTCGATCACCGTGCTGGAGCACCTCACCGGGCACCCGATGGGGCCGGCGGGCCGCGAGCTCGTCGCCTACGCCGGCCAGCTCGCCCCGGCCACCGCCCCCCACGACCCGGGAACCGGCCGCAGGTCGCGATGACGGCGACCGGCGCCCCGGGGGACCGGATCGAGCTGCGCGGACTGCGTTCGGTCGGGACCCACGGCGTGCTGGTCGAGGAGCAGGAGCGGGCGCAGCCCTTCGAGGTCGACCTGGACCTGGACGTCGACCTGCGACCGGCCGGGGTGTCGGACGCCCTGGCCGACACGGTCGACTACGGCGCCGTCGCCGACGTGGTGGCCGCCACGGTGTCCGGCCCCCGTTCGTTCTCGCTCCTCGAGGCCCTCGCCTGGCACGTGGCCGACGCCGTCCTCGACGTGGACCGCCGCATCACCGGGGTCACCGTCTCCCTCCGGAAGCTGCGGCCGCCGCTGGCCGTGGACATCGACACCGTGGGCGTCCGGGTGGTGCGCCACCGGTGACCGCGCCGTCGCCGGAGGCGCCCACCGTCCGGGCGTTCCTCTCGCTGGGCTCCAACCTGGGTGACCGCACGGGTCACCTCCGGCGGGCGGTGGACCAGCTCCGGGCCGGGAGCGACCCGGCCGTCACGGCCGTCTCCCCGGTGTACGAGACCGAGCCCGTGGGCGGACCGGACGACCAGGGCGCCTTCCTCAACCTGGTGGTGGAGCTGGCCGTGCCGGTTCCCGTCGACCCCTACCGGCTCCTCGAGCAGTGCCACCGCCTGGAGGCCGCCGCCGGCCGGGTGCGCACGGTGCGGTGGGGTCCGCGCTCGCTCGACGCCGACGTGATCTGGGTCGACGGGATCGCCCTGGACGACCCCCACCTGACCGTGCCCCACCCCCGGTGGCGCGAACGCCGGTTCGTACTCGCCCCCCTCGCCGAACTGGCGCCGGACCTGGTGGGGCCGGACGACCTCGAGCGCGCTGGCGGCGACGTCCGCGTCGTGGGTATGGTCTAACCAGCAGTTCCTGGATTTCCTGATGCGAACGGCACCCCGCGGGGGCCGGAACGTCGAAAGGGGTCTCGTGACCACATTCCGTGTACTCGGACCGGGCCGTGCCGGCCGGTCCCTGATGGCAGCGCTGGACGCTGTCGGGGGCTACCGCCCGCTGACCCCCTGGGGCCGCGACCGCTCCCCGGCCGACGCCGCACAGGGCGTCGACCTCCTGGTCATCGCCACCCCCGACGACGTGGTCGCCGACGTGGCCGCGGCCGTCCGGCCGGTCGACTCGACGGCCGTGCTCCACCTGTCGGGCTCCCTCGGCCTCGACGTGCTGGCGGGGCACGCCCGGCGCGGCTCGCTGCACCCGCTGGTCCCCCTGCCCGACCCCGTCATCGGGGCCGACCGCCTGCGCTCGGGCATCACCTTCGCCGTGGCCGGCGACCCGGTCGCCCGGGCCGCGGCCGAGGACCTGGGGGGCACCGTCGTCGAGGTCGGGGACGCCGACCGCGCCGCCTACCACGCCGCCGCCGTGATCGCCGCGAACCACCTGGTGGCCCTCATGGGCCAGGTCGAGCGCGTGGCGGCCAAGGCCGGGCTGCCCCTCGACGCCTTCGCCGGACTCCTGCGGGCGGCGGCCGAGGACGCCCTGGCCCTGGGTCCCCGTCGGGCGCTCACCGGCCCGGCGGTGCGGGGGGACTGGGAGACCGTGGAGCGGCACCGCGCCGCCATCGCCTCCATGCCGGCCCACCGGACCGAGCTCGCCGGATACGACGCCATGGTGGCGCTGGCCCGGCGCCTCTCGCTCGACACGGCCGGGGACCTCGGCCCGTCCGGCACGGGCGCCACGGTCGGCTCCGGGGCGCCCGCCCGGCTGCCGGGTGCCGGGGCCGAGCAGGTGGCGTGACGGCGACGACGGCCGAGCGGGAGGCCACGGCTGCCGGCGTGGACGTGATCGGCACCCTGGACGGGTTCTCGACCCGGCTCGACGACGAGCGGCGCGCCGGGCGCACCGTGGGCGTGGTGCTGACCATGGGCGCCCTCCACCGCGGGCACGCCGCGCTGGTCGCCCGGGCCGCCGCCGAGTGCGACGTGGTGGCCGTCACCGTCTTCGTCAACCCGACCCAGTTCGCCCAGTCCGCCGACCTGTCGGACTACCCCCGCAGCCCCGGTGCCGACGTCGACGTGGCCGGCGCGGCCGGGGCGTCGGTGGTGTTCGCCCCGTCGGTCGACGAGATGTACCCCGGGTGGCCGGCGCCGCCGGCCACCACGGTGTCCGTCCGCAACCTGACCGACCGGTGGGAGGGCGCGTCCCGTCCGGGGCACTTCGAGGGCGTGGCCACGGTCGTGGTCAAGCTCCTGTCGGCGGCCGGGCGGTGCCGCACCTACTTCGGCGAGAAGGACTTCCAGCAGCTGGCCGTCGTCCGGCGCGCCGTCGCCGACCTGTCGCTGCCGGTCACGGTGGTCGGGTGCCCCACGGTGCGCGACGAGGACGGCCTGGCACTGTCCAGCCGGAACCTGCGCCTGTCCGCCGACGAGCGCGCCGCCGCCCCGGTGCTGCACCGGGCCCTGTGCGCCGGTGCCGCCGCCCTGGCGGCCGGCGGGGACCGGGAGGCCGTCGAACGGGCGGTGACGGACACCGTGGCCACCGAGCCCCTCGTCGCCCTCGACTACGCCGCCCTGGTCGACGCGTGCGACCTGGAACCGGCGGACGACCCGACGTCCGACCGGCCGCTCCGGCTCCTCGTCGCCGCCACCGTCGGCCCCGTGCGGCTGATCGACAACCTCGATCCGCGCCGGCCCCGATGAGCACCCCGTCCGCGGGACCGGGGCCGCTCGACGTCCTGGTGCTGGGAAGCGGCGTGGCCGGGCTGTCCGCCGCCGTCCGGCTGGCGGCGCCCTCCGCCTCCGGATTCGGGGGGCCGTCCGGTTCCGAGGGCCTGCGGGTCGGCATCCTGACCAAGGCCGAGCTGTCGCAGTCGGCCACCCGCTGGGCCCAGGGCGGCGTGGCCGCCGTGCTGGGCGGCGACGAGGACTCGACCGACCTCCACCTGGCCGACACCCTCGCCGCGGGCGCCGGCCTGTGCGACGCCGGTGCCGTGCGGGTGCTGGTCGACGAGGGCCCCACCCGGGTCCACGAGCTCATCGCCATGGGCGCCGTGTTCGACCGCCAACCCGGCGGGGCGCTGGCGCTCGCCCGCGAGGGCGGGCACTCGACGGCCCGGGTGGTCCACGCCGGGGGCGCGGCGACCGGAGCCGAGGTGGAGCGGGCCCTGGTCGACGCCACCCGGGCCTCGGCCGCCGCCGTCCTCGAGGAGTGGTTCGCCCTGGACCTGCTGGTCGAGGGTGGGCGGTGTCGCGGGGTCCTGGCGCTCGGCACCGACGGACGGCCCGTCGAGGTGCGCGCCACGCACACCGTGCTCGCCACCGGCGGGGCCGGGCAGGTGTTCTCGGTGACCACCAACCCGGCCGAGGCGACCGGCGACGGCCTGGCCATGGCCCTGCGGGCCGGCGTGGCCGTGGCCGACGTCGAATTCATGCAGTTCCACCCGACCGCCCTCCACCACCCGGCCATGCCGCGGCCCCTGCTGTCCGAGGCGCTGCGCGGACACGGGGCCCTCCTGCGCGACGCCCGTGGCGACCGGTTCGTCGACGAGCTCGCCCCACGGGACGTCGTCAGCCGGGCGATGGCCGAGCGCATGCACGCCCAGGGGGTCGACAGCCTGTGGCTGGACGCCACCGCGCTCGATGCGTTCGACGCCCGCTTCCCGACGATCCGCGCCTCGCTGTCGGCCATCGGACTGGACCCGGCGACGGACTGGCTCCCGATCGCCCCGGCCGCCCACTACCTGTCGGGGGGCGTGCTCACCGACCTGTGGGGGGCCACGGCGCTCCCCGGCCTGTGGGCGGCGGGCGAGGTGGCCTGCACCGGTGTCCACGGGGCCAACCGCCTCGCCTCCAACTCGCTGCTCGAGGGCATGGTGTTCGGGGCCCGGTTGGCCGAGGGCATCCTCGGCGGCGCCGACGGTCCGACCCCGACCGGGGTGCTGGCCCCTCTGCTCGAGGGCCGCGTCGAGGCGGTCCCCCCGGGGTCCACGCACCGGACCGACGCCGCCGCCGCCCCACCCGACGACGGGGCCGCGTCGTGGCCCGACGTGGCCAAGACCCGGGACCGCCTGCAGCGGGCCATGACCGACGGCGCCGGGGTCGTGCGCAGCGCCGACTCGCTGGCGCGCGCCGGTCGCACGGTGGCGACGGTGGGCGCGGCCGTCGGATCGGGGACACCGGTCGACCGGGCCCACGGCGAGCTGGCCAACCTGGTGACGGCGGCGCGCCGCGTCCTGGAGTCGGCCACCCTGCGCACGGAGACCCGCGGCGCCCACGCCCGCAGCGACTTCCCCCAGGTGTCGGACGCCTGGCGGTGCCGCATCGTCCACGGAGCCGGGCCCGGCACGGTCCTCGTCCGCACGTCGCCCGGGCCCACGGCGGCGCCGGGGGGCGGCGTCGACGGTGGGGCGCCCGCATGACCGCGCCCGACGGGGACGGCTGGGAACCGGAGTACGACCCACCCCGGGCCGCGGTGGTCGACGCCGTCACCCGGGCGATCGCCGAGGACGTCCTGCCGCTCGGCGACCTGACGGCGGGACTGGTCCCCGCCGACCGGCGGGCCGTCGTCGACGTGGTGAGCCGGGCCCACGGCGTGCTGGCCGGGCGGGCCTGTGCCGTCGAGGCCCTCGCCCAGATCGATCCCGACCTCACCGCCACCTGGCTGCTGGCGGACGGAGCGGAGGTCGCGCCCGGCACGGTGGTGGCCACCGTGGAGGGCCGGCTGCGCTCGATCCTCACCGCCGAGCGGACGGCGCTCAACTTCCTCGGTCACCTGTCCGGGGTGGCGACCTGCACCCGTGCCTACGTCGACGCCGTGCGGTCGGCCGGTGCCGCCACCCGCGTCCTCGACACCCGCAAGACGACCCCCGGCCTGCGGGCACTGGAGAAGGCCGCGGTGCGGGCCGGCGGCGGGTTCAACCACCGCGGCAGCCTGTCCGAGGCGGTCCTGGTCAAGGACAACCACCTCGGCGGGGCGAGCATCGCCGACGCCGTGGCCCGGGCCCGGACCCGGTGGCCGGGCCGGATGGTCGAGGTCGAGTGCGACCGGCTGGACCAGGTGCGCGAGGCGGTGGCCGCCGACGCCACGGTCGTGCTCCTCGACAACATGGGCCCCGCCGAGGTGGCGGAAGCCGTCGGGGTGGTGCGGGCCGCGGGGTCGGACGCCCTGGTGGAGGTGTCCGGCGGGGTGACCCTGGCCACGGCGCCCGCACTGGCCGCCGCCGGCGCCGACCTGCTGTCGGCCGGTGCCCTCACCCATTCGGCCCCGGTGCTCGACCTCGGGTTCGACCTCCGGGGCTGACCCGCCGCACCGCCGGCCCCCGCCGGCGGACCTCCCAGGAAAGGAACGCAATGCTGCTTGCCATCGACGTGGGGAACACCGAGACGGTGGTCGGGCTGTTCGCCGACGACCCGGGTGCGCCGGTCGACGTGTCGGTCCCCCGCGACGGTACCGAGCCCGTCGGGCTCGCCCACCACTGGCGGCTGTCGACGGTCGACGTCCGGACCGCCGACGAGCACGCGCTGCTCCTCACCCAGCTCCTCGACCTCAACGGTCTGGACATCGACGACACGATCACCGGGATCGCGGTCACCTCGTCGGTCCCGCTGGTGACGGCCAACCTGCGCCAGATGGCCAGCCGCTGGTTCGACGTGCCGGCCGTGGTGCTCGAACCCGGGGTCAAGAGCGGCATGCCGATCCTCTACGACAACCCGAAGGAGGTCGGCGCCGACCGGATCGCCAACGCGGTCGGTGCCTACGACCTGTTCGGCGGGCCGTGCGTGGTGGTCGACCTCGGGACCGCCACCACGTTCGACGTCATCTCGGGGGCCGGCGAGTACCTGGGTGGGGCGATCACCCCGGGGGTGGCCATCAGCCTCGACGCGCTCTTCGCCCACGCCGCCGCCCTGCGCCGGGTGGAGCTGGTCGCGCCCCGGAGCGTCATCGGCAAGTCGACGGTCGAGTCGATCCAGTCGGGGGCCCTCTACGGGTTCGCCGGGCAGGTGGACGGGCTGTGCCGGCGGTTCGCCGGGGTGCTGGGCGAGTGCACGGTGGTGGCCACCGGCGGCCTGTCGGAGCTCATCTCGCCCTATTCCGACGAGATCGAGTACGTCGAGCCGTGGCTCACCCTGCACGGGCTGCGGATCATCTTCGAGCGCAACGTCGGTCCGGCCTGAGCCCGGTGCGGCCGCCGGCGGCGGGGATCAGCCGAAGCGGATCCGGCTGACGGACGACATCGAGCACCAGTAGACGGCGCCGTCGTGACCGACCGAGGGGAAGACCGTCGACTGCAGCGGCCCGGCCGTGTCGGCCCGGACCAGCTCCTCGCCGGTGGAGACGTCGAGGGCGACGACCTGCTCGACGGACCGCCCGCGGTCGTGGTCCCCGGTGAGGACGACCCCGGGCCCCTCGAGCAGCACGAGGTGGGAGGCGTGGTTCTGCCGCCGCCGCCACCTCGGCGCGAGCGACCCCTCCCCGGCCACGTCGAAGCCGACCATCACCCCGTTGCCGCTGTCGTAGGCCACGGCGATCCGGCGTCCCGGGTCGAGGAGCGGCGGGTTGGCGATCAGCCCGCCGGGCAGCCCGCACACCTCGGTGAGCGTGACCGCGGCCGTCCGCAGATCGACCCGGACCAGATGGAGCGGGGCCGTCGAGATCCCCCGGCCCTCGAAGGACCCGTCGAAGCGGGTCGAGCCGTCGCCGTCGTCGAGGAACCAGGCGGCGTCGAGTGCCAGGACGCAGTCCCAGCCGTAGGTCTGGCCCTCCAGGGTCCGGTAGGTGGCCCGGAAGCCGTCGTCCGGAGCGAAGGTGCGGGACGTCCCGCCCCGCCAGTGCACCCGCAGGAGGCTGGTGTCACCCACCACGTAGACGGTGTCGCCGAGTGCCGAGATCCGGGCGACGGAGGGCTCGGCCAGCACGCACGAGTCGAGGATCTCGAGTGTCTCCGGATCGAGGGCGAGCAGCTCGCACGGCTCCCGTTCGTCCGGGGGGACCGGCACGGTGGGGCGGGACCCGGCGAAGTCCTTGGTGACCAGGGTGCCGTCGGGCAGGACCACGAACCCGTTGTAGGGCCGTCCCCGCGGGAGCACCGCCGAGGCCAGGACCTCGAGATCGGCTCCCAGCCGGTGGGCGTGGTTGCCGAACACGACGTGGAGCGAGCCGTCGCCGTGGGCGGCCACGCTGCCCGGCCACATGGCCCCACCGGCCAGGTCGGCCGACCGGGACACGGGCTCGAGGGTGTCGGGGTCGATGCGCTCGACGAACGAGACGGCGTCGTCGCCCAGGGTGTGCCGGAGGAGGAAGATCTCGCCCGGGTCGCGGGTCACGGCCATGGTGATCACGGGGTCGGTCCGGGTGCGGACGTCGACCGGGGTGCCGGCCCGCACCGTCGGGACCGTCACCCCGGGCCCGGGGGCCTGGAGGCGGCGCGGGCCGCCGTCCTCGGCCGGCCACGGACCGGGCCAGTAGGGGGCGAGGCCCGGGTCGGGGCTCATACCGGCGCCTCGAGGGCCAGCCGGTCGGGCCGGACCGCGGGCTGGGCCTCCCACAGATCGGCCACGAGGTCGTCGCGCAGGGGGCGGACGGCGGGGTCGTCCCACCGGTTGACCTGCTGGAGGGGGTCGTCCACCAGGTCGTAGAGCTCGCCCTCGGTGCCGTCGTGGCTGGTGCCGGGGAGGTAGGCGGTCACCACCCACCGGTCCCGCATCAGGGTCCGGAGGTGGACGTCGGTGCCGAACAGCTCGCTGTCCCACTCGGTGAGCACCCTGTCGAATCCCCGGGCCCCGGCGTCGACGTCGTCGACCGGGAGCGGCTTGCCCTGCATCCAGGCGGGAGGCTCGATGCCGGCGATGGCGCAGAAGGTGGGGGCGAGGTCGACGAGGCCGACGGGCCGGCTCACGACCGAGGGGCCGGCCGTCCCACCGGGCCGCGACGACGGCGCCGGCCGCCAGACGAGCGGGAGGCGCATGAGGGCGTCCACGTGGTAGGGACCCTTGAACAGCAGGCCGAAATCACCCTGGAGCTCGCCGTGGTCCGTGGTGAACACGACGTCCACGTCGTCGGCCCAGCCCCGCTCGGCGATCCGTGCGAGCACCCGGCCCAGCGCCTCGTCGATGAGCTCGACCTCGACGGCGTTCCGGGCGTTCACCTCGCGGACCTGGTCGGCGGTGAGCGTCGCCGGCACCCAGTCGGCCGGCGCCTCGTAGTTGGAGACGAGCGTCCCGTCGTACCAGGCGCGCCAGTGGCGCGGCTTGGCGTCGAGTACGGCCTCGCGCGCGGTCCGGTCCTCGGGGTAGCCGGCGGGCAGAGGGACCTCGTGCCAGTCGACGCGCCCGACCTCGGACTCGGGGGGGTCCCAGGGGTGGTGCGGGTCGGGGAAGCTCATCCAGCAGAACCAGTCCTCGTCGGCACCCACCGAGTCGAGCCAGGCGATGGCTCGGTCGGCCACCCAGTCGGTGTGGTAGATGCCGCGCTCGATGGGGTTGACCTTCACCTGGGGTGCGCCGGTGTCCCCGCCGGCGGCGGCACTGACCTGGAGCGAGTCGTCGATGGCCCGGCAGTACATGCCGAGCGCCTCGGGGTGCTCCCGCAGGAGCCACTGGCAGTAGTGGAGCGGCCCCATCGCCCCGTGGGCCGCCGTCTCGAGGTGCTCGAATCCGCGTCGGGAGCCGCCGTGGGGCGTCGTCCCCTCGGTCGACAGGAGGTTCTCCTCGAATCGCAGGAAGGGGTCGAAGTACGGCTCGAAGTGGGCCTTGCCGACCAGGGCGGTCCGGTAGCCCGCCCGTCGCAGGACCTCCGCCACCGACGGTGCGTCACCCGGCAGCGGGACGCCGTTCATCCACACGCCGTGGGTGCTCGGGTGCTGTCCGGTCAGGATGGTCGAACGCGAGGGCATGCACACCACCGACTGGGGATGGGCCCGCTCGTAGCGGACACCGTCGGCGGCGAGCCCGTCGACGACGGGCGTGCGCGACAGGGTGCCGCCGTTGCAGGCGAGGGTGTCGTAGCGCTGCTGGTCGGTGGTGACGAAGAGGATCTTGCGGCCCATCAACGGGCTCCTTTCGGACGGCCCCGGTGCCCCGGGGGTCGGCGGCCGGCCGACCGGTCGCGCCGGGGGATCACGGGACCCGTTCCACGCCGAGGAGGTCCGCCAGCCGCCCGAGCGCGGCCCGCGCCGCACCGCTGATGACCAGGGCCAGCACCGCCGGCTCGGCGTCGACGCTGTAGACGGTGAGACAGGTCCCGTCGTGGAGGTCGTGCACGTCGATGGTGCTCAGGTGCTCGACGAACAGCGGTGCGGTGATCCGGTACTGGAACCGGCGGAGGGTGCCGTCGGCGGTGAGCAGCTGCTCGGGCATCGGCAGCCCCGAGCGCGTCTGGACGGTGCGCTGGTCGCCGGTGACGGTGCAGGACTCGATCCCCTCCCACCACTCGGGGAGCCGCCCGGGTGATCCGACCACGTCCCAGACGGTGTCGGGATCGCAGGCGAGGCGGACGGCGACGCGCATGCTGCCGCGGCGGGCGGTCAACCGGCGTCCCCGGGTGCGAGGAGCGCGGCGAGCGCCCGGAGGACGACGTCCTCCGCCTCGCGGACGGAGAACCGCTGGTCGGCGGTGAGCAGCTGGTACGACTCGAAGGTGGTGAGCACGTCCGCCGAGGCGAGGGCCCACTCGGCCCGTGCGCCGCCCATGGCCTCGAGCTCGCCCTCGAACAGCGTGCGGATCTGGCCACGCAGGAAGTGGCGGGACTCGGCCAGGGTCTCGGCCAGCCGGGGCTGGAACGGTGCGCGCAGGCGGGCGACCTGGGCGGCCCGGCCGACCGCGTCGAAGAGCCGGAAGCGCTGCGCGACGAGCGCCCGCACCCGGTCCTCGAAGGGGGCCGTGGCGTCGACCTCGAGCTGGACCAGCGGCAGGGCCCGGGCCAGCTGACGGGTCACGGCCTCGCCGGCCAGGTCGTCGGTGTCCTCGAAGTACCGGAAGAGGGAACGCGGCGAGATCCCGGCCCGCTCGGCGATCTCGTCGCTCCCCGGTCGCAGGTTCCCCTCCTCGTAGAGGTCGAGGAGCGCGTCGACGACGGCCTCCCGGTTGGCGGCCCGGCGGAGTCGCCGGCCGTCCGTCTCCGCGGCAGCGGTGTCCGGACCGTCCGGCAGCGGCCCGGCCGCGAGGTCGGTCACGGGGCGTCCCGGGGGTCGCCGGCCAGGGTGCAGACGTCGCCGACGCTCGGGTCCACCCGCCCCTCCAGCAGGTCCCGGTAGGCGGCCCCGACCTCGTCCGGGCCGGAGCGCCGGCGCAGGGTCAGCCACCCGTCCGTGAAGGGGAGGAAGCGGTCCCAGGCGGCGGCGACGGCCGCCTCGAAGCCGTCGCGTCCCCACTCCGAGCGACGTTTGGCGATCTGGTCGGGGGCGAACAGGAACTCCGGCCGGGGCCCGGGCAGGGCGCCGTCCCCCGCTGCGTGCTCGTCCCAGTGGGTGTCGCCGACGACCATGGAGTAGCGCAGGTGGCCGGCGAGCCGGGTGTGGACGCGGTGGGTGACGTCCCGGCGGCCGGCGACGTCGATGTAGCAGGCGTCGGCGGTGGGCAGGTCGTCGACCTCGTCGTAGGTCAGGACCGAGTCGTAGCACCCGAGCGAGCGCACGAACCCGACGTTGGCCGGCGACGTGAGGCCGACGACGTGGATCCCGTCCCGTGCGCCGACCTGGAAGGCGGCGCCGACGGCCGTCTTCGAGGACGCGCTCGACACGATCGCCGTGCCGGCTCCGTAGAACCCGTGGTCGCCGAGGAAGTCGTCGACGACGAAGGACGTGACGAACAGCGGCCACAGCAGCATCTGCTGCGGTTCCCGGTCGGGGCGGTAGATGCGGTCGGCGTCGGTGAACCCGTAGCGGCCGTAGACCGTCGGCACCGCCGATCGGCTCGGTGCCGTGTCGGAGAACCCCTGTTCGTCGAAGCGCCCGGGGGACACGACGAGCTCGTCGCCCATCGGGAAGTAGCCGTAGACCCGCCGTCCCTCGCCGAGTGCGGGCGACGCGGACTCGACGACGTCGCCGAAGCCCCACACGGGGACGCGACCCCAGGCCACACCGTCCTCGACCGATCCCGGGAAGCACGCCCAGTACTGCATGAGGTCCCCGTAGACGGCGTAGGTGATGTTGTTGGCGCTGAGTCCGAAGGTGTCGATCCGGATCCGGGCCTCGCCCGCCCCGAGTGCCGGGGACGGGCGTTCGACCGCCCGGACGTGGCGGAGGTCGGCCTTGTCGACGTCGATCTGCACGGGACCTCACTCCATCGGGTCGTCGGGCGCGTCGCCCGGACGGGCGCGTCCCGGGGGACTGTCGGGACGGGCTGCGGCGTCCCGCCGGACCGGCTCCGGGAGCCCAGGCTAACAGTTGACAGTAATTGTGACAAGTGTTTACATGGCCGGACGGGGCCCGGCCGTCGGACTCCGGGAGGGAGACGTCGTGGCACAGGACCCGGTTCCGGACGTGGCCGCCGCGGGGGAGGGCGCCCCCCTGGTCCTCGACTCGCTGCAGCGGCGCATGCGGGCGCTGTTCTCGCTCTACGAGGACGCCGTGGCCACGATGGACCTCGACCAGGTCAACCACTTCGAGCGCGAGGGCGTCCTGCCCATCGCGTTCAGCCTCTTCCACATCGTCAACATGATCGACGCGTCGTTCCTCCTGATGACCGGGACCCCGCCGGTGTGGGACGAGACGTGGGAGGCGCGGGTCCGCCCCGCCATCTCCGACCACGGCAAGCACCGGACCGTCGAGGAGATGGTCCACCAGCGCATCGGGGACTACGGCGAGTTCCAGGCCTACATGGGCACGGTGTTCGCCCGGGTCGAGGCGTGGCTGGCCGACCTCGACCCGGGCGAACTGACCCGGCTGGTGATCCCCCGGCCGTTCCCCGACCAGATCGCCAGCACCTACAGCGCCCGGGTGGCCGGCCCGGAGGGGATCACCCTGCTCGACGCGTCCGAGTGCTGGATCTACCAGCACGGCCTCCGCCACATGGGGGAGATCGAGCTCGCCCGTGGCCTGGTCGGCCTGGGCGGCATGACGTCCTGAGCCCGGCGCACCGGGCCGGGGGGCCTACGCCGTGGGGACCGGGCCGGGGGGCCTACGCCGTGGGGAGGCCGTCGACCAGGCTGTGCGCCAGCCGGGTGAGCGCCGACGCCAGTTCGGGCGACGGCCCGGTGCGGGCCGCCGCCGCCGCCTGCTCGGCGTAGTCCCGGGCCACCAGCACCGACTCGGCGATCGCCCCGGATCCGGCCACGATGGCCCTGGCCTTCTCCTGTTCGGGATGGCCCAACGGCTGGCCCAGCAGGTCGCGCAGCTCCGGCCCGTGCACGGGATCGGCCAGGGTGAGGAGGACGGGCAGGGTGTAGATGCCCTCGGCCAGGTCCTGCCCGGCGGGCTTGCCCAGGTCGGCCTCCGTGCCGACGACGTCGAGGATGTCGTCGCGGACCTGGAAGATCATGCCGAAGCACCGCCCGAAGTCGGTGAAGGCCTCGACGTCGGACCGGGCGAGGCCGCCGGTGAGGGCGCCGATCCGGCACGAGGTGGCCATGAGCGAGGCGGTCTTGCCGGCGATGGCGGACGAGTAGTCGTCGCGGGTGCGGTCGACCTGGAAGGCCGCCCGGACCTCGGCCACCTGGCCCTGGCACAGCTCCCCCAGCGTGGCGGCCAGGAGGGCGGCGATCTCCACGCCCAGCCCGGCGGCGATCTCGGCCGACCGGGCCAGGAGGAAGTCGCCGGCCACGATGGCCACCAGGTTGCCGAATCGCGAGTTCACGCTCTCCACGTTGCGCCGCATGGTGGCCTCGTCCATCACGTCGTCGTGGTAGAGCGACGCCAGGTGCACCAGTTCGACGGCCACGGCCCCGAGGAGGTCGTCCCGGCTGGCGTCCCGGGCGCCGGACGTGGCCGTGGCGAGGGCCAGCACCGGGCGGAGGCGCTTGCCCCCCGCGGCCAGCAGGTGGGTGGTGACCTCGTCCAGGAAGCCGTCGCCGGTGACGACGGACTCGACGAGCAGGGGCTCGAGGCGGGTCAGCTGATCTTCGAGAGCGGGGAGTCCCAGGAGGTCGACGACGTTCACTGGCTACAGACGATAGGGCAGTCTGCCGATGGGTGGTGCAAGGGCCCCGGCGCAGGGGTGTGCGGGTGCGGGTCAACCCGGCACCTGTAGACTTGGGTCCCAGTTACGGACCGCGGATGGAGGCGGTGGAGTGTTCGAACGATTCACAGACCGAGCTCGACGAGTCCTGGTGTTGGCGCAGGAGGAGGCGCGCCTGCTCAACCACAGCTTCATCGGCACCGAGCACATCCTCCTGGGCCTGATCCACGAGGGTGAGGGCGTCGCGGCCAAGGCGCTCGAGTCGTTGGGCGTCTCCCTCGAGGCCGTCCGCGAGAAGGTCGAGGAGACGATCGGTCTGGCCGGGACCGCCCCGACCGGGTCGCCCCCCTTCACCCCCCGGGCCAAGAAGGTCCTCGAGCTCTCGCTGCGCGAGGCGCTGCAGCTCGGCCACAGCTACATCGGCACCGAGCACATGCTGCTCGGTCTGGTGCGCGAGGGCGAGGGCGTCGCCGCGCAGGTGCTCCAGAGCCTCGGCGCCGACCTCCCGCGCGTGCGCCAGCAGGTGATCCAGCTGCTCTCGGGCTACCAGGGCAAGGAGGCCGTCGGCGGCGGCCAGACCGGTGGCCAGCAGGCCGACGCCCCGACCGGCTCCGCGGTGCTCGACCAGTTCGGCCGCAACCTCACGGCGCTGGCCCGCGACCACAAGCTCGATCCGGTGATCGGGCGGGAGAAGGAGATCGAGCGGGTCATGCAGGTGCTGTCCCGCCGCACCAAGAACAACCCGGTCCTCATCGGCGAGCCCGGCGTCGGCAAGACGGCGATCGTCGAGGGACTGGCCCAGCGCATCGTGGCCGACGAGGTGCCCGAGACCCTCACGGGCAAGCAGCTGTACACGCTCGACCTCGGAGCGCTGGTGGCCGGGAGCCGCTACCGGGGCGACTTCGAGGAGCGCCTGAAGAAGGTGCTCAAGGAGATCCGCACCCGGGGCGACATCGTGCTGTTCATCGACGAGCTGCACACGCTCGTCGGCGCCGGTGCCGCCGAGGGGGCGATCGACGCCGCCTCGATCCTCAAGCCGATGCTGGCCCGGGGCGAACTGCAGACGATCGGCGCCACGACGATCGACGAGTACCGCAAGCACCTGGAGAAGGACGCCGCGCTCGAGCGCCGGTTCCAGCCGATCAAGGTGGAGCAGCCGAACGTGGCACTCACCATCGAGATCCTGAAGGGCCTGCGCGACCGGTACGAGTCCCACCACGCCGTCACCATCACCGACCAGGCGCTCGTGGCCGCGGCCAACCTGGCCGACCGCTACCTGGCCGACCGGTACCTGCCGGACAAGGCCATCGACCTCATCGACGAGGCCGGCAGCCGCCTGCGCATCCGCCGCATGACGACCCCCCCGGCCTACAAGAAGCTCGAGGAGGAGATCACCCGGCTGCGCGCCGACAAGGAGACCGCCATCGAGAAGCAGGCCTTCGACCAGGCGAAGAAGCTCGCCGAGCAGGAGAAGGACCGCCTCGACGCCAAGGAGGCCATGGAGGCCGAATGGCGGGCCGAGGGCGTCGACCTGTTCGACGTCGTCGACGAGGAGGTCATCGCCGAGGTCCTGGCCAACTGGACGGGCATCCCCGTCTACCGCCTCACCGAGGAGGAGACGGCCAAGCTGCTGCGCATGGAGGACGAGCTCCACAAGCGGGTCATCGGACAGGAGCCGGCCATCGCCGCCCTGGCCCGGTCGATCCGGCGCACCCGGGCCGGACTCAAGGACCCCAAGCGCCCGAGCGGCTCGTTCATCTTCCTCGGCCCGACGGGCGTGGGGAAGACCGAGCTGGCCAAGACGCTGGCCGAGTTCCTCTTCGACGACGAGGACGCCCTCATCCAGCTCGACATGTCGGAGTACATGGAGAAGCACACGGTGAGCCGCCTGGTCGGTTCGCCCCCCGGCTACGTCGGGTACGAGGAGGGTGGGCAGCTGACCGAGGCCGTCCGGCGCAAGCCGTTCTCGGTGGTCCTGTTCGACGAGGTCGAGAAGGCCCATGCCGACGTGTTCAACACGCTGCTCCAGATCTTGGAGGACGGGCGCCTGACCGATGCCCAGGGCCGGTCGGTCGACTTCAAGAACACGGTGCTGATCATGACGTCGAACCTCGGCACCGCGGACCTGCGCAAGTCCTCGGTGGGCTTCGCCCAGACCTCGGGTGCGGTCACCTACGAGCGCATGAAGACGAAGGTCAACGAGGCCCTGAAGGCGCACTTCCGTCCCGAGTTCCTCAACCGGATCGACGAGGTCGTGGTGTTCCACGAGCTCTCCAAGGTCGAGGTCATCGAGATCGTGGACCTGATGATCCAGCGGGTGTCCGTCCAACTCGAGCTGCAGGGCCTGAGCCTCGAGCTGACGCCGGAGGCGAAGACCCTCCTGGCCGACAAGGGCTACGACCCGCAGCTCGGCGCCCGGCCGCTCCGCCGTGCCATCCAGCAGATGATCGAGGACCCCCTGTCCGAGCGCATCCTGTGGAAGGAGTTCCGGGTCGGGCAGACGATCATCGTCGACGTCGAGACGATCACGCCGGAGGCCGCCGAGGCCTACGACGTGAAGGGTGCGCCGCCGCTCGTCGCCGGCGAGAAGCAGCTGACCTTCACCGCCATCGAGGGCCTCGAGCCCCCGCCGGTGGCGCTGGCCGGCGCCGACTCCTCGGCCGACTGACCCGTCGGGCGCACCGGCCCGGACCCGGACGCACCGAACGACGCCCCGCCGGACCGGCGGGGCGTCGGCGCGTCCGGATGGACGGGGGAGTGCCACCCCGGGCCGGGATGACGGGGCGCGCCGGGATCGACGGGGTGCCGGGAGGGCGGGGGCGGCCCCCGGGGCCGGGTCCGGGTCCGGCAGAGACCGGTGGAGGGTCCCGATTTACCACGATCCGAGGTCGTCGCCGGACGCTCGGTGGCCGTAAAACGGCGATCGGGTGACGAAAGTGCAATACCCCTTGCACCAATTGTGGACACTCGTTAGCGTTCCCTCTGCACGGCCGGGCGGAAACCGGGCGTGGGTGAGCGCAGGGACACTTCGACCCGTGTCGCCGTAGGGGCAGGCGGTGGTCGGCGGGTCGTCATCAGCGAGATTGGGGAGAGCCATGACGACACCTAGCGGAGCCGGACGGACAGTGCGGCGGATCATCCGACCGCTCCTCGCGGTCGTCATCGGGGCCGGTGTGCTCCTGACGGCCGCCGCCACGTCGGCCTCGGCCGCGACCACGAGCGGGACCGTCGTCTACTCGGCGCAGATCAACCTCCCCGCTCCTCCGGCGTCGAACTTCTCCGGCTCGGCGGGCGGTGACGGCTGGGGGCTCGCCTTCACGCCGGACGCCGTCTACAACGTCTTCCACCACCAGAGCCAGCTGACCGTCGCCTGCCACCTGCAGACCGACGCGTCGTCGTGCTGGTCGCCCGAGACGATCACCGACGGCAGCGGCAACCAGTTCTCGACGCCGGGGATGCCGGGGATGTGGATGGACCAGGCCAACGGCCACCTCTACGTGTTCGCCACCCGCAACGTGGACGCCACCGGTGGTGTGGTCTGCATCGACACGACGATCGCCGCCACCAACACCGACCCGTTCTGCGGGTTCACCGCCCTGACCGCCGTCGGAGACGCCCCCCTGGACACCTGGCCGATGAGCGGGATCACCAACCCGGTGGTCGTCGGCTCCAACTGGTACGCGTTCAACTACGTGGCCGGTACCCCGTCGGGCACCCGGGACCAGCTCCTGTGCTTCAGCCTGGCGACCCAGTCCGCCTGCCCGAGCCAGCCGTACGCGGTCAACATCGGGTCCTCCCCGTCCGTGACCGACCTCAACCCGTCCCCGGGGATCGCCGCCTTCGGCAACCAGATCGTCATCCCCGTCGGGCTCGCCGCCACCGAGGAGCTGGCCTGCCTCGACGTGACCACGAACGGGAACTGCACGGGATCGTGGCCGGTCGACTCGACGTCCACGTCCTACCCGTCGGGTACCAACGGCGCGCCGTTCCCGATGCTGAACGCGACCGGGGCGGCGACCGGGTTCTGCCTCCCCACCACCACGGACCCGTGCTTCGCACTCGACGGCACCTCCGTCGCCACACCGGCGGGCATGACCAGCGCCGTCGCCGCCAACAACCCGTGGGACGGTCCCGCGGTCACCATCGGGGCACGGGCCTACGTCGTCGACGGCAACAACGACAACATGGACTGCTGGGACTACTCCACCGGTGCCAGCTGCACGAACTTCCCGAAGCCGCTGGTGAACAGCAGCTACACCTACAGCGTCAATGCGGACCCGCAGCGCCCGACCTGCCTCTGGACGAACGCCGACAACGGCTCGGCCCAGATCCAGAACTTCGACGCCTACACCGGAGGTCCGTGTGGACAGGGTGCCATCCGGGTGCTCGCCGCCAGCCTGGTGGCACCCAGCAACGCGTGCATCCCGGCCAACTACACCAATCTGCAGGTGATCGTGCCGGCCCGCAACCAGTACACGTCGGGTTCGGTCCAGTTCGAGGACTTCAGCGGCAATCCGCTGCCGTCCATCCCGGACCAGCCGCTCAACAACACCGGGTCGGTGGACCTGGCCCCGTTGAACCTGACCACGCTGAGCCCGCTGCCCCAATTCCTCATCACGCTGAACGGGGCGGGCTCGCCCCCCGAGGTCGACGTCAAGCTGACGTGGACCGGGACGTACTCGCCGGCGTGCACCACGGGGAACCAGCACGTGTCCAACGGGCAGGGCTACCGGCTGGGCGCCCGGGACGGCGGTGTCTTCGCCTTCGGCGCGGCCGCGTTCTTCGGCTCGATGACCGGGAAGCACCTCAACGGTCCGATGGTCGGGCTCGCCTCCACGCCGGACGGCGGCGGCTACTGGCAGGCGGCGTCGGACGGGGGCGTCTTCGCCTTCGGTGACGCCACGTACCACGGCGGGCTCGGCGCCAGCGCCCACCTCAACGCGCCCATCGTCGGGATCGCGTCCACGCCCACGGGCGGCGGGTACTGGCTGGTGGCCGCCGACGGCGGCGTGTTCGCCTACGGCGACGCACAGTTCTACGGTTCGGCCGGCTCCACCAGGCTGGCGGCGCCCATCGTCGGGATGGCCGCGACCCCCTCCGGCAAGGGGTACTGGCTGGTGGCCGCCGACGGCGGGGTGTTCGCCTACGGCGACGCCCGGTTCCAGGGCTCGATGGCCGGGAAGGCGCTGGCCGGTCCGATCGTCGCCATGGCGGCGTCGGCCGACGGCCGGGGCTACCTCCTGGTGGGCTCGGACGGCGGTGTGTTCGCCTTCGGCGACGCCCAGTTCCAAGGCTCCATGGCCGGGAAGTCCATCAGCGGTTCGGTCTCGGGCATCGAGACCACGTCGAGCGGCGCCGGCTACTGGCTCGACGCCACCGACGGCGGCGTCTTCGCCTTCGGCGACACCCAGTTCCTGGGCTGCATGGTCGGCTCCCCGCTGAACGCCCCCATGGAGGGCATCACCGGCTGAGCGTGGGCGCCCGGCCCGGAACGACGGCTCCCGTCGGGTGATCCGGTGCCGGGCCACGGGCGTGACCGGGGGTCGACGGGGATCGTCCCCCGGGCGCCCCGGTGCGGGAACTTCGGGTCCTTCGGCCCTGCTCCCCGGGCACCGACCAGGGTTTACTTGCAGGAGGCGGGGAATTCGTGACCGGTCGGGACGACAGCCCGGGCGGCACCCCTGCACCTGGCCGACCCCACCCCCCCGGGTCGGACCGGGTATCGCCATCGCCCCCCCGCCCCCCGGGGGGGCGATGCGCGTCACCGGCCCCTCCACCGCCCACCACGCGGGACCGGGGTCGCACCGCCCCACACACCCGGTCCACCCAGGTCGCACCGCCCGATCCACCCGGGTCGCACCGCCCGATACACCCGTTCCGTACGATCGGGGAATGGCAAAGACGGCCAAGCGCCACCGGTGCATCGACTGCGGCTCGACCACTGCACGGTGGGCCGGGCGCTGCCCGACCTGCGGGGAGTGGAACACCCTGGTGGAGGAGTCGGCGCTCGGCCCGCTGGTCCGGGCCGTCGACGAATTGGACCTGTCCGGCATGCCCGTGCCGCTGTCCTCGGTGGACCTGTCCGAGGCGGCCGCGGTGCCCACCGGGGTCGAGGAGTTCGACCGGGTGCTCTCCGGTGGCCTGGTCCCCGGGTCGGTGACCCTGCTCGGCGGGGAACCCGGCATCGGCAAGTCCACGCTGCTGCTGCAGGTGCTGGCGGCGCGCGCCGCCGCCGGGCACCGGGTCCTCCTGGTGTCGGCCGAGGAGTCCGCCCACCAGGTGCGCCTGCGGGCGGAACGCCTGGGCCCGGTACCACCCGGCCTGCTCATCCTGTCGGCCACCGACGTGGGCCAGGTGATCGGCGCCGTCGTCGATTCCGAGCCCGACCTGCTCGTCATCGACTCGATCCAGGCGGTGGCCGTCGGGCCGGCGACGCCCGGGGAACGTCGGGCCACCGGTGTCCCGGGCTCCATCGGTCAGGTCCGCGAGTGTGCCGACCAGCTGGTCGGTCTGGCCAAGGCGCGCCAGGTGGCGACGGTGCTGGTCGGCCACGTCACCAAGGACGGGTCGTTGGCGGGTCCGAGGGCGCTCGAGCACATGGTCGACACCGTCCTGAGCTTCGAGGGCGACCGGCATCACGCGCTGCGCCTCCTCCTCGCCGTCAAGCACCGGTTCGGCCCGACCGGTGAACTCGGACTGTTCGAGATGGGGGATCAGGGCCTCAACCGGGTCGACGACCCCGGTCGCCTGCTCCTGGGCGACCGGCTGACCGGTGTCCCCGGCGGGGTGGTGCTCCCGGCGCTGCAGGGCCGACGCACCCTGGTGGTCGAGCTCCAGGCGCTCGTCGCACCCATGGCCCAGGCCCAGCCGAAGCGGTCGGTCGTCGGGCTCGACGCCGGGCGGCTGGTGATGACGCTCGCCGTGCTGTCCCGCCACGCCGGCCTGCCGATGCACGCGGTCGACGTCTTCGCCTCGGTCGCCGGCGGGATCCGCGTGACGGAGCCCGCGGCCGACCTCGCCGTCGCCCTGGCGGTGGCCTCGGCGTCCACCGGTGTGGCGCTTCCCGCCGACCTGGCCGCCGTGGGCGAGGTCGGGCTGGCCGGGGAGGTCCGACAGGTGTCCAACCTGCCCCGACGTCTCGAGGAGGCGGAGCGGCTCGGGTTCGGCCGGGTCGTCGTACCGGCCTCGGCACCGGGGGGGCCGGGCGGCGTCGAGCTCCTCCGGGTCGACACCGTGGCCGAGGCCGTGGGCCGGTTCGGGTGCCGCGACGCTCGGGGGGCGTGACCCCGCCACGGGTGCGCCGTGGTGGTGACGGGTACGATCCGGGGGTGACCACGCGCCAGCATGCGGCCATGAGCGACGCCCTGGCGATGGTGGCCCCGGGCACGGCGCTGCGCGACGGGCTCGACCGGATCCTCCGGGCCAAGCGGGGCGGTCTGGTGGTGATCGGCGACGGTCCGGCCGTCCTCTCGATCTGCTCGGGCGGGTTCCTGCTCGACTCCGAATTCAGCCCGCAGCGGCTGTCGGAGCTGGCCAAGATGGACGGGGCCATCATCCTGGCCGCCGACGCCTCGCGCATCGCCCGGGCCAATGTGCACCTGATGCCGGATCCGACGATCCCGACGACCGAGACCGGCACCCGCCACCGGACGGCCGAACGCGTGGCCCGGTCGATCGACGTCCCCGTCCTGTCGGTCTCGGCGGCCATGTCGGTCATCGCCGTGTACCGCAACGACGTCAAGCACACGATCCAGCCCACCGGATGGCTCCACGACCGGACCGACCAGGCGCTCGCCACCATGCAGCGGTTCCGGAGCCGGTTCGACGTCGCCCTCGGGAACCTGTCGATCCTCGAGCTCGAGGACACGGTGTCGGTGGGGGACGTGGTCGGTGTGATCCAGGCCGCCGAGATGGTCCTGCGCATCGCCGAGGAGGTCGACGGCTATCTCGTCGAACTGGGTGAGGACGGTCGGCTGGTGGGCCTGCAGTCGTCGGAGCTGTCCGACGGGGTCGCACGGGCGCTCCACCTCGTCGTGCGCGACTACTGCGTCATGAACGCCGAGGAGTCCCAGGACTGGGCGGCGATCGTGGACTCGGTCATCGACCGGCTGGCCCACCTCCCCTCCGACGAGCTGCGCGACCCCACCCGGGTGGCCGGGATCCTGCGCCTGCCCGGTGCGTTCCATGACGCCGAGTCCGGTGTCGAGCCCCGCGGCTACCGTCTCCTCCACCACCTCCCGAGGTTCTCCGACACGATCATCGAGCGCATCGTCGACCGGTTCGTCAACCTCCAGCAGATCATGCGGGCGTCGATCGCCGAGCTCGAGCAGGTGGAGGGCGTCGGCCAGACCCGGGCCAACTCGGTGAAGGACGGGCTGGCCCGCCTGGCCGAGGCCAGCATCTTCGAGCGGTACCAGTAGGAGGGGTCCGGCCCGGACGGCCGGGGGACCGCTGTGTTGCTGGTAGAATGGGATGCTTTCCCAGGCAGACCGGATGTCGCTCACCAGCCCCGGTTCCGCACCGCAACGCCAGGAGGAACGGTGTTCGACATCGGTGACAAGGTCGTCTATCCGCACCACGGCGCGGCGGTGGTCGAACGACGAGAGACCAAGGAGGCGTTTGGCAAGAAGCAGGAGTACCTCGTGCTCCGCCTCGCCTACGGCGACCTCACCCTGATGGTGCCGGCCGACAACACCGACGGGGTCGGCCTGCGCGAGGTCATCAACGACGAGGAGGTCGAGGAGGTCTTCGCCGTGCTCCGCAAGAAGGAGGCGCGGATGCCGACCAACTGGTCCCGTCGCTACAAGAACCACTCCGAGAAGCTGCGCTCCGGCGACATCTACCAGGTGGCCGAGGTGGTGCGGAACCTCTCGATCCGCGACAAGGACAAGGGGCTCTCGGCCGGGGAGAAGCGCATGCTCAGCCGGGCCCGTCAGATCCTCGTGTCCGAGCTCACCTTCGCCCTCGGGGTCGACGAGGAGACCGCCGAGGTCCGCCTCAACGAGGCGCTGCCCTGAACCGAACTGGTCCCGCGTGGGCCATCGTGGTCGCCGGCGGAACGGGCCGCCGGTTCGGTGGACCCAAGCAGTTCCTCCCGCTGGCCGGGATCCCGGTGGTCGCCCGGTCGGTCCGTGCGGCGCGTTCGGCGGTCGACGGGGTCGTGCTGGTGGTGCCGCCCGACGGCGCGGTGCCCCCGGGTGCCGGGATGCCGGTGCCGGGTGCCACCGGTGAGGCGGCGCTCGGCGCGAGCTGCGTGGTCGCCGGGGGCGCCACCCGCGCCGAGTCGGTCCGCGCCGGCCTCGACGCCGTGCCCGGGGACGCCGCCGTCATCGTGGTCCACGACGCGGCGCGGCCGCTCGCCGAACCCGTGCTCTTCGCCTCGGTGGTCGCCGCCGTGCGGTCGGGTGGAGTGGACGGCGCCGTGCCCGTCCTGGCGGTGTCCGACACGATCAAGCGGGTCGACGGGGACCGGGTGGTGGCCACGGTCGACCGTGCCGGGCTCGTCGCCGTCCAGACCCCCCAGGCGTTCGCCGCCGACGCGCTCCGCGCCGCCCACCGCCGAGGAGGCGAGGCCACCGATGACGCCGGGACGCTCGAGGCGGCCGGCCTGGTGGTCGGCACGGTGCCCGGCGACCCCCGGAACCTCAAGCTGACCCGGCCCGAGGACCTGCTCCTGGCCGAGGCGCTCCTCCGCGAGGTGGTGGCATGAGCGCGGGGGACGCCACGCCGATCCCGTCGCACCGGGTCGGCCAGGGCGTGGACGTCCACCCCTTCAGCGACGATCCGGCGCGCCCGCTGGTCCTGGGGGGCGTCGTGGTCGCCGGTGACGGCGTGCGGGGGCTCGCCGGCCACAGCGACGCGGACGCCGTCGCCCACGCCATCGCCGACGCCGTCCTGGGGGCCGCCGGCCTGGGCGACCTCGGGCGGCACATGCCGGACACGGAGCCGGAGTGGGCCGGCGCCGACTCGATCGAGATCCTGCGGCGGGTCGTCGTCCTGGCCGCGGACTCGGGGTGGGTCCCGGTGAACGCGGACTGCACGGTGACGGCCGAACGGCCCCGCCTGGCGCCGTACGTGCCGGCCATGGTCGACCGGCTGTCGGGAGCCCTCGGGGCACCGGTCAACGTGAAGGCCACCCGCGCCGAGGGCCTCGGCGCACTGGGCCGCGCCGAGGGGATCTCCTGCAGCGCCGTGGTGCTGCTGCGCGGTTCGGCGCCGTCCCCCGGCGCGGCCGACCACGGCGACGGGGAGGCACGTTGAGTCCCGCGCCGTCCAACCGAGGGCGCGGCAAGGCGTCGCGCACGCCGGCCAAGAAGGGTGGCGCACGCGGCGGGCCGTCCCCCAAGGGGAGCGAGGCAAAGTCCGCCTGGATGAAGGCCAAGGACGCTCAGGCCGGCCGCGGCTCGGGCCGCCGTGCCGGAGCCGGCGCCGTCCGGTCGGGTGGCGGGGGTCGGTCGCCGGTGAACGACCGGGGGCGGGGCCCGGGCGGGCGCGACGCCCCGGTCCGGCGCGGCCCGAAGCAGGAGGGCCTCGGAGGTGATCAGGTCGAGGGTCGCCAGGCCGTCCGCGAGCTGCTGAGCGCCGGGCGCCGACCGGTGACCACGCTCCTCCTGGCCGAGGGGATGGACGCCGCGGAGATCCTCGACGACATCGAGGCGCTGGCGGCCAAACGGCGGGTCAAGGTCGAGTACGTCTCGCGCCGGCGGATCGACGCGGCGGCGCGGACGGACGGGTCCCAGGGGGTGGTCGCGCTGGCCGCCCCGATCCGGGACACGCCGCTCGAGGACCTCTGCCAGCCGACCCGGCGGGGGCGTCTGCCGTTCCTGCTCGTACTCGACGGGATCACCGACCCCCACAACCTGGGGGCCGTGCTCCGCAGCGCCGAGTGCGCCGGGGTGACGGGCGTGGTGCTGCCGCGCCACCGGTCGGCCCACCTGTCGCCCACCGTCGCCAAGGTGGCCGCGGGTGCCATCGAGTACCTGCCGATGGCGGTCGTCGCCGGGATCCCGACGGCGCTGGCGCAGCTGTCCTCGCTGGGTGTGGTGACCGTCGGCCTGGTGGGGGAGGCCCCGACGTCGCTCTACCAGCTCCCCCTGGGCGACCAGCCGGTGGCGCTGGTGCTCGGGTCGGAGGGATCGGGTCTGGGCGCGCTCACCCGACGGCGCTGCGACGAGCTGGCGGCCATCCCCCAGCACGGGACCCTGTCGTCGCTCAACGTGGCGACCGCGGGTGCCATCGCCTGCTTCGACGTGGCCCGCCAGCGGACGGCCGCCGGCAATTGAGCCGGCCGGGGGCCCGTCGGCCGGTGCGGACCCGGATCAGACCTCGGTGACGGTGACACCCTTCCAGAAGGCCACCCGGTCGGTGATCTCCCGGGCGGCGTCCTTGGGCTCGGGGTAGAACCAGGCCGCGTCCGGGTTCCGCTCCCCGTCCACGACGACGGTCCGGTAGCTGGCCGTCCCCTTCCACGGGCACACGGTGTGCGTGTCGCTCGGTTCGAAGTACTCGGCGCGGACGTCCTCCGCCGGAAAGTAGTGGTTCCCCTCCACCACCACGGTCGCGTCGCTCTCGGCCAGTACGGCCCCGTTCCATGTCGCTCGCATACTCATGCACGGTCCAACCCCGGTGGGCGTCGTGGTGTTCCCGCCCGGACGGGGACCGGGAACCCGGGGGCGTCCGGGAACCCGGGGGCGTCCGGGAACCCGGGGGCGTCCGGGAATCCGGGGCGTCCGGGAACCCGGGGGCGTCAGGGGCGCACGGCCATGGTCATCAGGAACTCGTCGCCCGGCGAGGCCCAGGCGGCCTCCACCTCCAGCCCGCTCGACTCGAGTTCGGCGCGCAGCGCGTCGGGCGAGAACTTGGTGCTGATCTCGGTCAGCAGCTCCTCTCCCGCGGCGAAGCCGACCTCGAGGTCGAGGTCGTCCACCCGGACGGTGCAGGCGTCCTCCGACCGCAGCCACATCTCGATCCGGTGTTCCGCCTCGTTCCACCGGGCCACGTGGGTGAACCGGTCGGCGGCGAAGTCCGCGCCGAGGTCCCGGTTCAGCACGAGCAGCACGTTCCGGTTGAACTCGGCGGTGACTCCGGCCGAGTCGTCGTAGGCGGCGACGAGCCGGGCGTCGTCCTTGACCAGGTCGGTGCCGAGGAGGAACCGGTCGCCCGGTCGCATGGCCCCGACGAGCCCGTCCAGGAAGCGGGACCGCTGGGCGGGGTCGAGGTTCCCGATGGTCCCGCCGAGGAAGGCGATGAGCCGGCGTCCCTCGGCGGTGAGCTCGTCCATGTGGAGGTGGAAGTCGCCCACCACCGCCCGGACGGCCAGTCCGGGGTACTCCTCGGCGAGTGCGGTGGCGGCCTCCCACAGGGTGGTGTCGCTCACGTCCAGCGGCTGGTAGGTGCCGAGTCGGCCGCAGGACCGCATGGCGTCCAGCAGGACGCGCGACTTGTCGCAGGTCCCGGCGCCCAGCTCGACCAGCACATCGGCCCCGGCCGCCTCCACCATGTCCTTGGCGTGGGCCTCGAGGATCGCCCGCTCGGCGCGGGTGGGGTAGTACTCGGGCAGACGGGTGATCTCGTCGAACAGGCGACTGCCCCGGTCGTCGTAGAAGTAGACGGGCGGGAGCTGCTTGGGGGTGGCGGTGAGCCCGGCGCGCACGTCCGCCTCCATGGCCGCCCGCAGGTCGCCCGGTGCGAGGTAGACGTCGATGGTCGGTGGGATGACGTTGTCCATGGGCTCCGTGTCGTCAGGTCGAGGGAGGTCGTTCGGTCGGGACGTTCATGGGTTCGGAGCCCGGACGGGGGTCAGACGTTGCGGGCCAGACGTAGCCCCGTCACGGCCCAGCGGGCCGACGGGGGGAAGAAGTTCCGGTAGGTGGTCCGGGCGTGGTCCGGCGGGGTGAGGCAGGAGCCGCCGCGCAGCACGTACTGGTTCACCATGAACTTGCCGTTGTACTCGCCGACGGTGCCGGCCGCCGGGCGGAACCCCGGATAGGGACCGTAGGCCGAGGACGTCCACTGCCAGACGTCGCCGAGGGGTGCCGACGCGGCGCCGGTGACGGGTCGGGGGTGGAGGTCGGCCGTGTCGAGCAGGTTCCCCGGACCGGCACCCGCGTCGACGGTCCGCTCGACGGCCACCTCCCACTCCGACTCGGTGGGGAGGCGCGCCCCGGCCCAGCGGGCGTAGGCGTCGGCCTCGTAGTAGCTGACGTGGCTCACCGGGCAGTGCGGGTCGACGGGCCCGTCGCCGGCCAGGGTGAACTCGCGCCAACCCCCGTCACCGGTCGACCAGTAGAGCGGTGCCTCCCATCCGCCGGCCGCCGCCGCCGCCCATCCGTCGGCCAGCCACAGCTCGGGCCGCCGGTAGCCGCCGTCCTCCATGAACCCGAGCCAGTCGCCGCACGTCACGGCCCGGTCGGCCAGGGCGAACGGCTCCAGATGGACGAGGTGCCGCGGGAACTCGTTGTCGAAGCCGAACCCGTGCCCCCCGTGGCCGACGGGTACGACACCGCCGGGATGCCGGGTCCACGTGGCGGGCTCGGAACGACCCGGCGCCCGGGGTGCCCGGGGTGCGTAGGCCGGCAGCCCGGGATTGCGGGACAGCACGTGCTTGATGTCCATGAGCAGGAGCTCCTGGTGCTGCTGCTCGTGCTGCACACCGAGCTCGGCGAGGGCCGCGACGTCGCCGTCGGGCCCACCTTCGAGCAGATCGGCCATGGCGGCGTCCACGTGACGCCGGTAGTCGGCGATCTCGGCGATCCCGGGTCGGGTCACCAGGCCCCGGTCGGGCCGCGGGTAGCGGGCGCCGGCGCCCTCGTAGTACGAGTTGAAGAGGAAGGCGTAGCCCGGGTCGAAGACCTCGTAGCCGGGGAGCGACGGGCCGAGCAGGAAGGTCTCGAAGAACCACGACGTGTGGGCCCGGTGCCATTTCGTGGGACTCACGTCGGCCATCGACTGGACCGTCTGGTCCTCGGCCGACAGCGGCGCGGCGAGCGCCTCCGTCAGCCGTCGGGTCACGGTGAACCGCTCGACCAGCGTCCGGTCGTCCCGCGTCGTGAGGAGGTCGGCCATCCCCGCTCCTTCCGGTTCGCCTGGGGATCGTCCGGCCCGGCACCGGGGGACCGGTGCGGAGCCACGGGTAGAACTTACCCGGACGCCGTCCGGATCATGTCGGGCGGTGTGCGGGTGGGCCCCGTGCGCCCCGGTCCCACCCCGACGGGGCGGCCCCGGGGACGGTCGGGCGGCGGACGTTCGGGAGGCCCGGCGGTTCGCCGGGCCTCCCTTCCTCCGGTGCCTACCGGATCGATGCTGCGACGGACCGGGGCCCGTCGCGACGGCTACGACACGACGACCGTCAGCGTGGTGCTGTTGGACGTGAACGTCGGTTGGTTGGTCGTGCCGGCGACGACGCCGTCGATCGTGATCGGCGACGGGATGTTGAAGGTCAGCTGGTAGGTGCCGGCAGGATCCGTCGTGCTCGAGCTGCTACCTCCCCAGTTGAACCCGTAGACGACCGCTCCCGACGAGTTGATCTCCGCGGTGATGGGGCCGGTGTAGTTCACCGGTCCCGTGATGGCGATCGTGGCCCCCGGACCCCACACGTGGGTCTGCGTCCCCCCGTTCACCCCGCTCAGGAAGGTCGTCCCGTCGGTGCCGTAGGTGGCGCTCTGGTCGGGGAGGGTCGGTGTGAGGTTGGTGATGGCATAGCCCAGGTAGGGATCACCGGTGGCGGCCATGTCGAGCAGGCTGACCTCGACGCGGATGGGCTTGTCGGCGTGGAGCTGGGGCGAGTCCGTGAGGTTGGAGCCCCACTGGGCGGTCACCGTGTCCGACGTCGCCGTCGTGCAGTAGGAGCTCCATGTGGCGGCGGTCTGCTGCAGCCAGTAGCCCGGGTAGAAGGCGATCCCGACGATGGGTGCGTCGAGGGACGTCCCGGCCGCCGATCCGTAGAACGGCGCGTCACCGAAGGCGAAGATCCCGCCGTCGGCGGCGACCATCAGGTAGCCGAGACCGCTCGGCGACGACGTGATGCTCACCACCCGTGCGTTGAGGGTCGTCCCTCCCATCGATCCGTAGAACCCGGCATCGCCGAAGGCGAAGAGGCCCCCGTCCGATGCGACCAGCGAGTACCCCAGTCCGCTCGGCGTCGACGCGATCCCGACGGCCGGTGCGTTGAGGTGCGTCCCGCCCATCGATCCGTGGAACCCGGCGCTCCCGAAGGCGAAGACCCCGCCGTCGGCGGCGACGAGCCAGTAGCCGCCCCCGGCCGGATCCGCGGTCATCCCGACGATCGGGGCGTTGAGGTGCGTCCCGCCCATCGATCCGTAGAAGGCGGCGGTCCCGAAGGCGAAGATCCCGCCGTCCGAGGCGACGAGCCAGTAGCCGCCCCCGGCCGGATCCGAGGCCATCCCCACGATCGGGGCGTTGAGCGGCTTACCGCCCATCGATCCGTAGAACCCCGCGTCGCCGTAGGCGAAGATCCCGCCGTCCGAGGCGGCCAGCCAGTAGCCGTTGCCGCTCTTCGTGGGGGCGATGGCGGCGACCGGCGCGTTCAGCGATCCCGTGTTGGCTCCCTGGAACGTCGCGTTCCCGTACGTGAACACGCCGCCGTCCGATCCGGCGAGCCAGTAGCCACTCGCCCGCGGTCCCTGGGGGCTCTGTGACGCCGAGGTGCACGGCACCCGGAGCACGGGCGCGCCCGCCGAACTCGTATCGGGCACGAAGACGGCGGGAACCGAGAGGTTGTTCCCGAGTGTGGTCTCCCCGCCACCTCCACCTCCACCACCGCCGCCACCGGGTCCTCCTGCAGCCCCGGCGGGTGACGCCAGGACCGACAAGGTGAGGACCAGCGCCGCCGCGAGGGCCCCCAGGAACGTGAGGCCCGACACCGCCGTCTTCCGCATGTCCGTTCGCATGACCGATTCCTTTCGGGCTCCGCTGTCCGTTCGCGGGGACTGTGCCGACCGGCGTCGGTCGCGTCGTTCCTCGCGTTCCACGGATGCCAATTGCCACCGTACGAACGGATCGGAGGACCGTGTAGGGCCATTGGTCACCGGCGACGCCCGGGGAGATGACGATCGCGTGTCGACGGCGGACCTCCCGTCCGACCACCGTCACCGGACCGCCGTCGCGGTGGGGACGACCGGCGCCGTCGCCGACGGTGGCGGCGCGGGGGACGGGGTGCCCGACGGGGATCCTGCGGAGCCGGCGGTGGGAATTGAACCCACGACCTGACGATTACAAAAGGACTCTCCGATTTCGCAGATGGTCCCCGCAATTCCGACGGAGTCGCATCCATGCAGCCCAGAGGGGTCGAACGGCGCCGATCACCGAAGTACGTGAGAGCTCTTGCGACGTGGCGAGACAGCATTGTTGGGTGGATGTTGGGCACCTGGGGGCACGAATCGACTGATCCGCCGACTTACATACGACGTGCTTCCGTCGACTTCGCCACTCGGTTCGGCGATCCAACCCGGGACGATGTGCTTGGAGACATCGACGTTGATCTCGGCCGGAGCGCATCGAGGAGTGCTGACTGCCTCCGGTCGCCCTCCGCAATTCCCGGTAAGCACTCCGCGTTGATAGAGCATGCCTCGCATTCGCCCGTGTCGGAGTCCACCAGATGCCCTCGGTACTTGGAGCACCGGAACGGGACCTGATCGTTCGAGAAGATCACCGTCCGCCGTGTAGCACTCGGTGCCGAAAGCGAACGTCACCTTCGAATTGAGGAACGTCACCTTGGGTTCAAACGTCACCTTCTCCTGGGCGGCGGGCTATAGGGGCGTTCTCGGATGTCGCCCAGGGCCCGGTCCCGTCAGTGACTGTCCCGTTTACCCAGGTCGAGGCCGGTGTACATGAGGCATGGCTGAGACGTCGGCAAGCGGGTTGCAGCGCACGACGACAGAATCGCTGGGTCAATTGTTGAGCAGGGTTCCCCTCGCTGCCAGCGTCCCTTCCGGTATTGCGATGACGTTTGGCGCCCTCTACGCCACCGGCCACTGGAGGAGGAAGGGTTGTGCATTGGGAAGCATCTGGGCTTGGCGGAACTCGGTGGCCCGGAGGCCGGCAGCTCTGGCGAGGATCATCCTCGCGACCCCGCTGTGGGAGACCACCAGGCCATCCGAGGATCGCTTGTGGAGTTCGTCCAGCACGGCAAAGATCCGAGCACAGAATTCCCCTGGGTCCTCGGCGCCGTACCGGGAGACCATGTCGGCAGCCGTCAGTTCCTGCATCGGTAGTCCGGTAGCGGATCCCATGTCGTACTGGATCAGTCGGTCGTCCACCTCGACAGGCATGTCGAGGCCCAGCTCGTCGCGCACGATGGTGGCGCTCTCCCAGGAGCGCCGGAGCGGTGAGGAGACGATCCACGTGAGCCCGTGCGGCAACCGGTGAGCTGCTTCGCGAGCCTGGATTCGTCCTTTCGCCGTAAGCGGAGAGTCGTCACCCTGGCCGGCGAAGCGGCCTGCCGCGTTCGCCACGCTCTCGCCGTGGCGCAGGAACCAGATCGCGCACGGGGGGGCGGTCACAAGTCATGCCCCGCCGGGGCGTTGTTGACGCTGCGCACCGACCAGCGGGCATCGCGTCGCTCGATCACATTGAAACAAACGGTGTCCTGGGGAATGGTGCCGACGTCATCCAGCCGTGCGTCGAAGATGGGGAGCACAACACTGTTGACGGCATCGTGACTCACTACGAGAACGGCCCCGCCGGAGGACCGGTCACAGGCCTCTGCCAGCGCTGCGACCGGCCGGTCCACCACCGCTTGGGTCGGTTCGATCTCGGGGGCGTTGTCCACGGATCCCCAGCGTGCGGCCACCTCGTCCTTCGATTTCCCGGCCCACGGGCCGTACTCGCGGTCGATGAGTCGCTCGCCGATCTCCACGGGCAGGCCGGTCCGGAGCCCGATCGGTTCGGCGGTCTCGCGGGCCCGCAACAGCGGGCTCGAGACGATCGACGCCAGCTCCTGGTGCGCCAGGACGTCGGCCAGCACCAGTGCCTGGAAGCGTCCGACAGCATCGAGTGGCGGGTCCAGATGCCCCCGCAGACTTTCACTGAGCCGTTGCCCCCCCTCACGAGGGTGAAGCCGGTCTGATGTCGACGCGACGGCCACGTCAGAGGGTAAGGCCGATGCCCAGGCCGAGGGTCGCGGCACCCAACCCAACAGCGACGCTGACTGCGACATTGCCGGCCGCTTCCAGCAGTTGACTGTCTTCCAGAAGGCGGACCGACTCGTAGGTGAAGGTGGAGAACGTCCGCTTCGCCGTCCGGGCCGCGGGCGGCGATGTGGCGCGCATTGCACCGGCGTGCAAGCGCTGGGGCCTCGGCAGCGCCAGTAAGTGGCCCAGCGCGTGCCCGGTGAGGAGTCTGAGCAGCAGCGACCCGGTCATGTTGAAGGTGAACGTACCCCAGAGAAGGTGGGAGTCGATCCGCCGGCTGACCGTCCGATCGACGAGGTAGCGGGTCGGCGCGCCGACGCCGCCGCCTGCAGCCACAACGAGGAGCAACAGCAACCTCATCGGTCGTACCCTCGACGTGTCATCCGTCAGAAGTCGATCACGTCGACCGGGCTGAGCATGAAGCTCACGCCCTCCAGAAGTTCGTGGACGCTCTCGATGAAGGCGTCGATGCGCTCGGGCGTGTCGACGATCACCAGTTTGAGCGGGGCATCTTCGGCGAACAGGTGGGTCCGGTGCAGCTTGCCCGACGTCCCGTAGCCCTCGAGCGCCTGGAACACAGTTTGAACCGGCCTGGGTCTGATGGAGGCTCAGGTGTTTGGGTTTCTCATGCCACGTCGGGCTGAGATCTTTGACGGTAGTCGTCTTCTGCTTCGGCCGGCGTGCGGTCGCCGAGTTCGGAGTGGAGCC
>Ga0209012_1000673_pt1 | contig 43919 bp, 37 predicted proteins | sample RS3BMetagenome_FD_184735 | JGI IMG/M metagenome (GOLD analysis project Ga0209012, IMG submission 184735) | Ferric oxide microbial mat and aquatic microbial communities from Rainbow Spring, Yellowstone National Park, USA - RS3B (SPAdes) (version 3) ...
CCACCGCACCGGCTGCCACCTCGGGGGTGACCCTGGCTGCTTCCCGGTTCTCGACGCCCCGCTCCACCGCCTGTTCGATGGCCAGCTCGGTGGCGATGACATGGGCTGTGCCATAGGCCTGCTCGGAAGCTCTCGGGACACCGACCAGGGGGATGGCATCGGGATCACGCAGGACGCGGGTCGTGACTTTGTCCAACTCGGTCACCGGCAGTCCGAAGACCATTGGCGCCACGGCCACGATCACGTCCCGCTTGGCGAACACCTTGCGGGCAGACAGCGTCCCGTTCGGTCCCAACAGGTCCTCGGCCATCGCACCCAATGCTCGATTGCCGAGGATCTCGTTCCTGTCGTTGTGCCGGCGGTGGTAGGCGAGTCCGGCCCGCTCGATGTCGGCCACCAGCTGCTCGGGTGGAAAGCCGGCAGTGGTCAGCTCGGCACGCCACCTCGGCACCAGGTCCTCGACCGAGGTGTGGCGCTTGGCCTTCCTCGTCTCCCGGGCCGCCACCTGGCGGGCCTGGTAGGTGGAGAATCCCTTCTCGACTACGGCGCGCTGGATCTCGACAGAGCGCTTGGAGTGCACGGCCAGGGCGCCGTCGGGGATGCCACTGATCTTCCAGTGCCCGAGCTTGCCGGAGGGACCGGGATCGGCCTCGATGCCGTAGCCGAGTCGGACCGCTTTGGCGGCAGAGGCCACGCGGCCGACCATGGTGGCGGCGTGGAGATGCTCCCGCCACAGCGTGGTGTCGGGAGCCTTGGTGCCGGCCTTTGCGTCCAGCATCTCGATCACGTTGGCGATGAGCACGTGGTCGTGGGGTCCCGGATCGCCGGCCCGGGTGGTGGCGTGGCGGGCGTGGGCGTAGACGAGGCCGGTCGTGGCTGTCGGGACCGCAGCTACTCCTCGGCGTCCGCCGCGTGCTCTGGTCAGGTCGTCCAAATAGCTCAGTGTGGCATCCCGCTCGGAGTCCATGATGGCGTGCATGTCCTCTGTGCGACCGAGCACTCCGAGCTCGGCGACGGATTTGTGGGCGGCGATGACCAGCTCCATGCCCGGGCGCCGGGCGGTGACCATGCGCTCGCCCGTCGCAGGGTGACGGGCGCCGCCCGGTCCGTAGAGGGCGTCGTAGGAGGGGTTGTCGACGGGGCCGATCAGGCCGAGGGATTCGGCACCCTTCCCGCCCCAGAGCAGCGGGGTCTCACCACGCGAGGCGTAGTACTCGAGGGCGGCCCCGGGGAAGTCGTCGCCGCGCTCGATGATGGTCTCGCGGTGGTAGGCGACAGAGTCCGCTCCCATCATCCGCATCCAGGCCACTCCGACTCCCTCTCCCCGGCAAGGGGAACCCCTTGCAATCGTGTTCACGGTATTCAGAGGGTGTGACGCGGGAGCGCTTCACCGGTGTCGGTCAGGGCCCGTGGCGCATTCACAAGACTCGACAACTCGACAATGGTTGGTCGGAGAGGGAATCCCGGCACTGGTGGCTGGTAGCAGTCGAGAGTTCCCGTCGTGGCAGAACTCCCGATTCTGATCCACGCCCGGCCCCCCGGTGGAGGTCTCTGCTCACGGGGCATTTTGGCCCGCACGTGGCCACCGCCGTCGGCCGGGAGCGCACGTTCACATCCCACTCACATGTGAGGTCCGTAGTCTGGAGAGGTGAAGCTCTTGGTAGTCGAAGACGAACCTCGGATGGCCGCGCTGTTGAAGCGTGGACTGGAAGAGGAGGGACACGCAGTCGATGTGGCCGACAATGGGCCCGACGCGGTCTGGATGGGGACCGAGAACCCCTACTCGGCGATCGTGCTCGACGTGATGCTGCCCGGGTTCGACGGCTTTGAGGTGGCACGGCGCCTCCGTGTCGGGGGACGGTGGGCCCCGATCCTCCTGTTGACGGCCCGGACCGAGATCGAAGACCGCGTCGAGGGGCTCGACGCCGGCGCAGACGACTACCTGGCGAAGCCGTTCAGCTTCGCCGAGCTGTCGGCCCGCCTGCGGGCGCTGGTGCGCAGGGGCCAGCCCGAGCGGCCCACTGTGCTGACGGTCGGGGATCTGCGGCTCGACCCGGCCCGCCGACAGGTGTGGCGGGCCGGGAGGCAGGTGGACCTGTCGTCGAAGGAGTTCGCGCTGCTCGAACTCTTCATGCGCCACCCCGGGGAGGTGCTCTCGCGCACGAAGATCCTCGACCACGTGTGGGACTACGCCTACGACGGCCTGTCGAATGTCGTCGACCAGTACGTCGGCTACCTGCGCCGCAAGATCGACCGCCCCTTCAACCGGGATGACCTCGAGACCGTGCGCGGCGCCGGCTACCGATTGCGTGACGCCGCTGGCGACAGCCGGGGCACCTGAGGCGTGCCCATCCGGCTCCGGCTGGCCCTGCTGTTCGCCGCCGCGACGCTCGTCGCCACCGGCGTCGGTGGCGTCCTGTTCGTCCGGGAGCTGTCGTCCGGCCTCCGCAACTCCACGCTCGCGACCCTGGAGGTGCGTGCCGGCGCCATCTCCCAGCAGCTCCCCGACCCCGGGGGACAAGGCGGTGGGTCGAGCACTGCCGGCACGGGGATCCAGGACCCCGGCTCGCCCCCGTCGATCGCAGGGGCCGTGGACGCTCAGGAGCTCACCCAGGTCATCGGTCCTACGGGCCGGATCGTGGACGCTTCAGGCCCGGGGACAAGCACGTCGCTGTTGACCGCCGCTCAGCTGCACCAAGCCGCGCAACGGTCCATCGTCGTCCAACGGGGGATCCCGGGCCAGTCCGATCCGTTCCTCCTGCTGGCCGCTCCCTTCGGCACCGGCTCGGTGTTGGTGGTCGGAGTTTCGCTCGCCACGGTCGACCAGGCGGTACATCGCGTCGTCCTGGAGATCATCGTCGGCGGCACCATTGGCGTCATTGCGGCCGGGCTCGGTGCTTGGTTCCTGGCCGGTGCCGCCCTCCGCCCGGTGGAGCGCATGCGACGGGAGGCAGCGGAGCTCTCCGAGCACGACACCGATGCCGGTCTCGCAATTCCCCGCTCGCGTGATGAAATCGCCGCGCTAGCACAAACGTTCAATGGGCTACTCGGGCGGCTGCACGCTGCGCTGGACCGCCAACGGGGCTTCGTGTCGGCCGCCGGGCACGAACTCCGCAGTCCGCTGGCGATCCTCAAGAGTGAACTGGAGCTCGGCAGCCGCCCGGGACGCTCCCCGGCCGAACTGTCCGCCGCCCTCACCTCGGCGGCTTCCGAGACAGATCGGATCATCCATCTCACCGATGACCTACTGGTGCTGTCTCGCAGTGACGAGCAGGCGCTCGCGCTCCAGTGCGAACCTACGGACCTTGCTGAGTTGGTGACGACAGCAGTGGATGCATTCCGTCCTCGTGCCCTGTTGGCCGCAGTCTCCTTGGAGATCGATGCGCCTGTAGGACTCGTGGTCGAGGTCGACTCCGTGCGGTATCGCCAGATCATCGACAACCTGATCGACAACGCCCTTCGCTATGCCCCAGCGCAGTCCACCGTCCGGATCGTGGTCGAACGGATCACGGGCGGGGTGTCGCTGGAGGTCGGCGACGAAGGACCCGGTTTCCCCGAGGAGTTCCTCCCCCGCGCGTTTCAGCGATTCAGTCGGCCGGATGCCAGCCGTAATCGGGACAGCGGTGGCAGCGGGCTCGGGCTCGCTATCGTCAAGTCACTCTCCGAAGCCCACGGAGGGACCGCCAGAGCGTCGAACCGGCCAACAGGCGGCGCAGTAGTCTCCGTCGTGATCCCTTCCTGAGCCGTTTCTGATCCCGAAGGTTCTGAAGGTCGTCGGCACGGGACCGCGCGAACGCGCGCATCCTGATCGGCCGGTGAGATGGACCCCTGGCTACCTACCTACACAGGTCGGCCCGCTGTCAATGATTCCCATCGACCGGCATCGACCCGGGGGCCTTCTAATCGGGCGAGGCAGAAGTCGGCCGAACGCCTCCCTCGCCGAGAGTTCCTGATGACTGGGACGCCGGTTCTTCGGGCGGTTCGACCAGGACCCTCTGGGCGGGCCACGAGAACGGCCAGGGCAGGTCGGCAAGTGCGAGTGTGACTGTGATGCCCCAGGCGACCCCGACGACCAGACCCGCCGTCACGTCGCTCCACCAGTGGACACCGAGGACGAGTCGCGACGTCGCCACCATGACTCCCACGACGATGCCGACGATCCACGGCCATCGGACCTTCCAGGTGAGGACGGCAAGTCCTGCGAGGCTGACGACCACAGCGGTCCCTGCTGTCGCATGGCCGGAAGGGAAGGACCAGCTCGTCTCGTGGATCCCGGGGAGGGACCCGGGTCCCGGGTAGTTCGCGGAGAGAGGACGAGGCCGGTGAATGTACGTGCGGGTCAGGAAGACGACGAACTCCGCGCCGAGATAGGCGGCCAAGGGGATGAATGCCCGGACCCGCTGGCCGACGAGGAACAGCACGATCGTCCCGGCCGCGACCAGGACGGCAAGGTTCGGGGCGTCGCCCAGGAACGCGATCACCTTCGATACGCCAACGAGGTGGAACCGATGAGTCTGGAACCAGGTCCCGACCGAATCATCCCAGCGCTGGATGCCTCCACCGCCGTGGCTGCCGACCAGCGTGAAGCCCACGAGGGCGAGCACGGCAGCCAGCACCACGACCACCGCAGCAAGGCGCGCGATGGCACGGAGCAGTGCCGGCCACGGAGATGCCTGCGGATCTTCGTTCTTGGATCCAGGGGGTGGCGCAGTCACGATCGTCGGGGCTCCTCGGGATGGCTCAGGCCGACCGAAACCGTAACCGACCGCTTCCTGACGTTGGGGCCACCGGGAAGCACGGCCTCATGGTCGCCCAGCGCCGAGTGGGTGCCCCGGGGTACCGATGGCGCCATCCACACATCCCTACCCTCGCGGGCAACGCCCGTGTGGCCGCCCCGCAGATCCGCGGCCTCGATCATGTCCGGTAGCGGTCGGGCGCAAGCTGCATCGACCGGGACCCGTCCCCAAGGTGAACGGCGCCGTTTCAACTGGCTCACGGGACTCCAACGCTCAAGTGGATCGGAAGGTCGGCCGACGACTGCCCGATGTCCACCCAGTACGTCCCAGGCACTGTCGCCAGGACGCCGTCGACATAGCGCTGGAACGCCGTCTGTGGAATCGGGATCGAGACCGTGATCGATGAGGACGGGCCGACATCCACTCGTGCAAATGCCCGGAGTTGCTCTGGCGGCTCGCCGGAAGAGCTGGGATACCGCACGTAGGCCTGGACGACATCGACACCGGGCCGTGCCCCGGTGTTCGAGACGGTGAGACGGGCGACGAGCCCCGAGGGAGTCCGCACTAGCGTCGGGCTCGACAGCCTGAACGACGTGTAGTCGAGTCCGAACCCGAAGGGGAACAGCGGCGTGGCACCGTGGGTCTGGTACCACCGATAACCGACGTCGAGTCCGGATCCGAAATCGACCACCGAGTTGACGCCAGGGAACTGACTACTCGACGAGACCGGTTGTGCGGCGGTGGCCGGGAAGGTGATGGGCAGCCGCCCCGACGGCGAGACGGATCCGGTCAGGATGGCGGCGATGGCCGCACCGTTTGCCTGGCCCGGATACCAGGCCTCGATGACTCCGGCTACCCGGTCGAGCCAGGGCATGAGCACGGCGCCCCCCGTGTTGAGCACTACGACCGTGCGCGAGTTGGCCGCGGCGACAGCAGCGATGAGGGCATTCGCCTCGCCGGGCAGATTGAGACTGGAACGGTCGGCGCCTTCGGTGGTGAAGTCACCTGCGAAGACGACCGCGATCTCGGCTTTGCGAGCCGCGGCGACAGCCGCATCGATATACGGGGTGACGTTGGCGATTCCGAACTGCGGGGGCTTCTGATGTGCGAGGGAGAACCAATCGGCGGTGAACGTGTAGCGGTGACCGGCGACGAGGGAGATCGTGGTGGACCAACTGGTGCGGGCGTGCAAGCCCGATGACGCCAGCAGCGGGTGACCGTCGACCGACAGCCAGGTGTCGCCGACTTCCTGGGCGGACACCTCGTAAGTTCCAGTTGCGCGAGGGCGCACGACGAAGCGGATGTCGTTCCAGCCCTCTCCCGTACCTGGATGACTCGCGGTGGCGACAGCGGCCGTGACGTTCGACGCCGAGTCGACGGTGAGGTCGGATTTGCCTGGTTCGCCGGCCACGGTGATCGGTGTCTCGGGCGGCAGCGGTGTTCCACTGGTGATGTCGGAGTCTCCCAACTGGCCCTGGTCGAACGACGTCGGCCCGCCCGGGCGATAGGTGACCTGCGCCTGCTTTCCGAGCGCGGACCGGAGGGCGGCCAGTGGCGTCACCACAAACGGTGCCCGCACCGCCGAGCTCCCACCACCACTGCTCCGTGGGATCGTCGAGGCGGCAGTGCCGATCACGGCGACTGATGCGACCGTGGCGGGCAACGGGAGGATGGACCCCGAGTTCTTCAACAGGACCGCACTGGCCTCCGCCGCGGTCAACGCTACCGACCGGTGGGCGGGGGTCTGCGCGGCGGCCGTGATCGAGCCGGTCCTCGGGTGGGCGATCATCCCGTAGGCGAACATCTGGGCGAGGACCGAGGTCACCGCGCGATCGAGGTCCTTGACGTGCAGGACACCGGAGTGGACGGACCGGATCAACTTGTGGGACGAACCGGGTTTGACAAGCGAGAGCCCGCCTCGGAACGCGGGGACGATGCTCGACACGGCCCCGAGATCCGACCGGACGAAACCCGAGAAACCCCACGTGTGGAGGGTCGAGTACACGTACGGATCGGAACAGGCGTTGACCCCGTTGAGCGATCCGTACGAACACATCACTGATGCGACGTGACCATCGGTTACCGCCGCCCGGAAGGGCGCGTCGTAGAGCTCGGCGAGTGCCCGCACTGGGACGATCTGGTCGAGTCGGATCCTGGCGGTCTCCTGGGTGTAGGCCGAGAAGTGCTTGGCGTTCGCCATCACCCCCTGCGACTGGATCCCCCCGATGTTGGCCACCCCCATGACCGAGGTGAGGTACGGGTCCTCGCCGAAGGTCTCGAAGATTCGGCCGCTCTGTGGCACACGGGCCAAGTTGAGCTCCGGCCCCTGTGCGACGTCGATCCCCTTGGTCCGGGCTTCCGCGCCCAGAACCTGTCCCGTGGCGCGTGCGATCTCCGGGTTGAAGCTGGCCGCCACGCCGATCGCCGCCGGCAATTGCGTCACTCCAGCGACGTTGTAGGCAATTCCGTTCGGACCATCGGAAAGTGTCAGTGGGGGAATGCACAGGGACGGCACCCCTACGTTGATGTTCTCCGTTCCCCCACGTTGGTGGAGCACGACGAACTCCGCCTTGTCACGGAGCGACATCCTCGCGACCACTTGGCCGGCAAGCGCGAGCGGGCTGGCGCGGTTGTCACGGGACTCGGCGACCCAGGGGCAGCTGGCACTCCCACGCCCCGAAGCCAGCCGTCCAGTGGACCCGGCTGGGCCACCTGTAGAGGCCTGGTAGCCGGCAAGCAGTCCGATGCAGCTGAGAACGGCTGCGCCTGCGACGCTTCGAGATCGCCACGCGCGAATCGCTCGATGCATGTCAGTCCGACCGGTCTCGGATGGCGAGCGGGAGGTGTCGGCTCGGCGGCCAGGTCGCGCCCGCGTCCGGGGTCGGCCTTCCGGTCACGGTCGGGCCGACATCGTGAGGAAGTCCCTCGACCACGCCGGATCGAAGTAGCGACCCGGTCCTCCGGGCATGGCCGGCAGCAAGGTGTCTCCGGCCGACGGGGCGGCGGGCTGGCCATCGGCGCCGGCGTAGGTCGAGTAGTTGACCCAGTCGGTGTTCATGTCCAGTGCCATGGCGCGCACGGCGCCGGCCCGCACGAGCAGGTCGGCGAGGGTGGTGACGTTGAGCCCGGGACCCCCCACGTAGACCAGGGCACCGGCTGCCGTCACGCCGAGTCCGGAGCGCCAGACGAAGACGTGATTGCCCAGGGTCGCCCCCCAGCTGGTGGTGTCATTGGCGGACAGCCCGGGCACCGGTGCGCCGTTGTCGACCAGGAGGTCCAGGTTCTGGCGGACCGCCACCACGTCCGGCGTCATGGTGGCGTCCCGACCCCATCGGGCCACCGTGGCCCTCCCGTCGGAATAGACCACGATCGAGGCGGCGCCTGTCCGCAGTGGTGCGACCAGGCGTCCCTCGGAGTAGTAGCCGCCACGGGCATCCTGCATCCGGAAGCCGGCGTTGAACGCGGCCACGAGGCGCTGGGCAGCAGTCGGCGAAACCGGGGCCGTCGAGTGCCACGGGCCGAAACCGGGGATCGAGCTACCCGAGTAAAGGCGGGCGGCGAGCAGCGACGTGTCCATCCAGGCGACTCCGACCACCTCGCTCGTGTGCACCGGATCGGGACGCAGGAAGGCTTCGTACACGGCCGGCGCGCCGTGTACGAGCCTGCCGACGGGGTGCCACTGCCCCTCGCCGACGATCGGAGGTGTCGCCAGGGGTGCGATGGGGGTCGGGAGCGGGAGATGGGCGGCGCTCGGTGCGGTCAGGTGACGGACCCCGGAGGGTGGAGGGATGGCGCCTGCCGACGGGTGCCCGCCGACCGGTGGCTGATGATGGGAGTACCACACGTTCTCTACCCAGCTGACCAATCCTCCGCCGCCGTGGCTGCGCACCCACTCGGCGGCGGCAGCCGGAGGGGAGCCGTTACCCGAGTTGGCCACCGTTGTGCCGAACGACCACCAGACCGGGGAGAGAAAGATCACCGCCGCCAGCATCAGGGTGGAGACCGGGTGCCGGCCGAACCAGGTGCGCTGGGACCGGAGTCGTTCGTGCCGCTTCCATCGCCGGGCGCGGCCGCGCGTCGTTGCCGGAGTTCCGCCATCGGGGGGACCGTCACTTGATCGGTCGGGCGGCAGGGGGCGAACGGTGGTGCCGGTCTGGCTCATGTGCCGAGAACTCCTCTCGTCTCAGGTGGATACGGACGCGACGGATCCCCGGGGCGTGACCCCGGGGATCCTGGCGCTACGGCTACTCCTGGCCCTGGAACTGATGGTCGACGTTGCCGCCGCTCGGGTCCTGGTGACCGCCGGGGCCGTCTGCCTCCGGCGAAGTGGCCTCGGGCGAGGTGGCCTCGGGCGAGGTGCCCGCGGGCTCCACCGCATCCGGAGCGCCGGTGGCGGCCCCGGTGGCGGGAGCCTGGGTGGCGACCGACGGCGTCCCGGGTGCCGACGCGGCACCTGACGCCGTGGAGAGGGCGAGGCCTCCGGCGCCGAGGATCGGCACCATCGACACACCTGCGATGAGCAGCTTCTGTTTGATGTTCATGACTGAATCTCCTTTGGTTGGTTCCTGTGTGACACCTGCATCGTGACGGTTCAGGTGTGTGACGATGGTGAGTCCGACGTGTGAGAACTGTGGGCGAGACATTCGTGGGGATAAATGCGTGTGTTCCCCACCCCGGTGGCCGGCAACGACGCGTCGGTCGTCAGCAGCCGCGCACCCAGCGGACGGTCGAGTCCGACCTCGGCGACCCAGAGCACTCGCCGGACGATGTAGTCGAAGTCGTCCGACCGGCCCCGCCTCGCGTCCTGTCCGACCAGCGCACGGACCAGCACCTCCGTGGAGCCTTCGAGGACGGTCACCGAGTGCAGACACTGCGAGGCGTCCGCAATGCCGATGATGGTCAGCCGGACATGTGTCAGCGGACACACCTGGAGGATGATCGCCGGTGTCGGGCAGGCGGCCGACCGGAACGGCTTGGACCGCTCGCCCCGAAGCTCGGCGTGGACGTCGAGGCTCGTCGGGACCGGACGTGATCTCATCCGGGCACCATCGCATCCGACGTATGTCATGACCGTGAGAGACATCGGTCGGGCATGCGTTGATGCGCGCCCCGCAGGCGACGGGTGCGGCGATCGACGCCGGCCGCGTCAGCTCTCACGCAGCACCTGGACCGTAGGAAGCCGGGCGACCGCGATAAGGGACACCACCATGCTGACGGCACTGGCCAGGAGAACAAGGCCGATCAGGCCGAGCAAGCCCTGTCCGTCGATCGCCAGCAGCGGCGGCGGCAGCGTGAACAAGGGCGTGAGTACGCGGGTCGACAGAAGGGCCATTCCGATGCCGATCGGTACGCCGAGGAGCAGGCTCGCAGCGACTGTGACCGCCCCCTCCACCGCAGGCGGGACGAGCACCTGCCGGGTCGACGCACCGACGGAGCGAAGGACGGCGTACTCCCGTCGTCGCTCGAGCACCAGGAACGCACCGAGCAGGCCGATGCCCAAGGCGGCAATGATGGCTGCTCCAGTGATCTCGATCCGGCTGAGTCCTCCGAGGTTCAAGGTGGCGAGTGTGCTCTGCTCCTTGGCCAGCGCGCTGGCGTAAGTCTGTACGGTCCACGACCCGCCGGACTGGCCTTGGGCGCTGAGGCGTGCTGCGACAGCCGTGACACCGCTCCCTGATGTCGCTCGGGCGAGATAGAAGTCGGGGGGCCCCAGCGCCACTCCGCGGATGGCAGCCTCGTTCATGAGGAGATCAGCCCCAGGGACGGTCGGGGCCAGGGTGTGGAACACCCCGGACGCGTGCAGCACGAGCTGGTGGGGCCTGCCCGTGACATCGGTGGCCGTTACGTTCACCGAGTCACCGGTGGCCACGTTGAAGTCCCTGACGAACACGTCGGACACGAGGACGCCGAGTGGATCGTTCGACAGGGACTGGATTGCCGCTGACCGTGACGTTCCGACCATGACGGGGCCGACCGGGACGGTGGCGGCGTAGCGGACCGGGTCCACTACGAACGCGGTGCGCTTGTCGGCGCCGACAGCGAGGTTGACGACTCGGACCCCGACCGAGGCAGCGATGTCGGGCGAGTGCAGAGGTGGGACCGGTGGTGGGTTGGCTACCGCAGTGGTGACCCGGATGTCGGACCCGATGCTCAAGGCCGCCTCATTCGCCTTTGCCGTGTTGTACGTGTGGACGAAGGTGACGAGGTTCGTCCCGAATGCTACGGCGAGGGCCCCGATGATCACGGTGGTCGCAGAACGCCCGGGTCGCCGCCCCAGCCACCGGAACGCGGTGCTGGTCCACGTCCCTAGCTGGCGGTCCCGATCGCCACCCGTCCGAGCGGCCAGCAGTGCCATACCCGCCCGCACCCCGAGCAGTGTCAGACCAGCCCACAGGGCTACCGGGGCGATGAGTAGGTAGAAGGAGAGCGAGAGGGTCTGGCTCTCACTCGGAGTGGCGCGGAAGCCGCCGCTCAGCGCGTTGACACCGAGGACCGCCAGCCCGATGGCGATGGCCCAGAAGTCCAGCCGCAAACGCTTCCACGCCGGGTTCCATGCCTGAAGCTGCTGCCGCTGAGCGATGACGTCGAGCTGCTTCGCCTCGCGGGCCGAGGAGCGGATCGTCACTGCGGTGACGATCAGCCCCACCACCAGCCCGAAGCCTATGGAGATGACGAGGCTGGAGGCGCTCACCCCGTTCCAAATGCCCGAGCCCAGCAGGGCGGTGACGCCCGCTGCCGCCAGGGCTAGGCCCAAGATGCTGCCGACCACCCCGGTGATCGACGCGGTGAACACCGCCAGTTGTGTCACCTGTTGGCTGGATGCACCCCGGAGTCGGAGCAGCCCGACTTCACGACGCCGGGCCGACGCCAGCGCGGCAGACGTGGCGAGAGCCAGCCCCCCGGCCACGAGCACCCCCGGGATGCCGAGGAAGAGGAAGAGGACCTTGGCATTTGCGGCATCACCCTTCGCTGCATTGAGCGAATCTCCGAGGTTGTCGAGGGCGGTCACCTGTCCGGGCAGTGCCCGCTCGAGCGACCGACGGATCGCCGTGGTCCGGGCCAACGCCACACTCGGGTCCGAGGCGAGCACCGACCGGTCGATTCCGACATGCGCTTGCACGCTCACCATCCCGAGGGAGGTGCCGGATCCCGGCGAGGACAACGCCCCGCCGCCGACTCCGACAGCGGGTGCCGTCGGTTGGAGTGTGCTCGCACGGAGGGCCGGCAGGATCGCGCTGGAGAAGATGGCGTAGTCGACCACGATCGAATCGGGATAGAACACCACGTTCCCTTGATTGTCCCCGGCGGTCAATGCGAACCAGGTGTCCGCCTTGCGGAGATCGACGGTACCGACAATGGGGATCCCGACGGTTCCGGCACCGGGGATCTGCAATCGGATCGCGCCGCGGCCCGCGCCGGGTGGGACCGTTGCACCAAGGGTGTCGGCCAGCATGGCACCGCCGGACAGGCTGCCGGATGTCGCCTTGACCCACGGATGGTTGGCGAGATAGCTGGGGAGCACCGAGAACACCCGGATGGTGCGGGGTGAACCTCCGCCGGGAAGGGTCGCCGTCAAGTCCACTGTGGCAAAGGGCTCCACCTTGCGGACATGGGGAAGGCCAGTGAGTGCCGCGTCGAGGGCTGCCGAGGTCGTCGCCGGTGTGCTGGCCAGAACCTGCATGTCGATCTGGACGGCCGCGACGGCATGTGATGACAGCTGTTTGGCCGACGTGTCGATGTAGAAGGCCGTGGACGCGAACAGGGCGACGGGTAGGGCCACTCCGAGTAGTCCAAGCCCGAAGCGCCGATGAGAGCGGAGGACTGTCCGGAGTGCGAGCCGCCCGATCACTGCCCGTCTCCCGAGGTCGCGGCGATTGCCTCGGCCCCAGCGTGCGAGTCGTGGTTGATCCTGCCCGAATGCATCGTCAGCACGCGATCGGCGTGCATGGCGACGGCGGGGTCGTGGGTGACGAGGATCACCGTTGCCCCTTGCCGTTGTGCGCTGGCCACCAGGACCCGCGTGATGCTCTGGGCGGTGTCACTGTCCAAGGATCCGGTGGGCTCGTCGGCCAAGACGAGGCGAGGGCGGTGCACGAGCGCGCGGGCGATACCCACCCGCTGCTGCTGGCCTCCGGACAGTTCATCGGGCAGGTGGCCGCCGACGCCCTCGAGGTCGACCGCGTCGAGCATCTCCGCAACTCGGACACGACGCTCCGGGGCGGGGATGCCATCGAGGAGGAGGGGGACCTCGACGTTTTCCGCTGCAGTCGCCGTCGGTAGAAGCATGAGGTTCTGGAAGACGTAGCCGCAGGTTGACCGGCGGTAAGCGGCCTTGTCGCCTGGGCGGACAGCGGACCACGAGGTGCCGTCCACGGAGACCGTGCCCGAGTCGGGGGTGTCGAGTCCACCGAGGAGGTGGAGAAGAGTGGATTTCCCGCACCCGCTCGGTCCCATGACGGCGACGACCGCACCTTTCTCGATGGCGAGGTCGACGTCGGCCACTGCCCGGACGGAGGTGTGTCCCAGTCCGTAGGACTTGGACACGTCTCGGGCAACGATCAGTGGGGTGCCTGCCTGGTTCACGATGGCCTTTCGGTCAGTGTTCCGTCGTTCATCGCGAACGTGCGGTCGGCGCGAGCAGCTACCTGCGGATTGTGGGTGACCGTCAGGATCGAGAGCGACGTCTCGGCCCGGACTGAGTCGAGGAGGTCCAAGATGAGTTCCGTCGTCAGCTCGTCGAGTTCCCCGGTGGGCTCATCCGCCAGCAGAAGATCGGGTGAAGGCGCCAGCGCCACGGCGAGCGCCGCCCGCTGGGCCTCGCCGCCTGACAGCTGGTGGGGGCGGTGGCCGGATCTCCCCGAGATACCTACTCGCACCATGAGCTCCCGGGCACGATTGCGGCCAGGCGTGCCGCGAAGCTCGAGTGGGAGCGCGATGTTCTCCTGGACCGTCAGGAGGGGGTGGAGGTTGTCGCGCTGGAGCATCACGCCGATTCGGGTGCTTCGCAACTCAGCCCGCTCCGCTTCGTCTGCCCGGCCGATATCGCGGTGGGACATCATGATCTGCCCCGCCGTCGGCGTGGCGAGCCCGCACAGGACGTTCAAGAGCGTCGACTTGCCGCTCCCCGATGGACCAACGACAGCCACCCACTCGCCGCGGGTGATCGACAGGGCGACGTCCCGGACCGCAATAGTCTCCAGCTCGTTGTCGCGGTAGATGTGGTATAGCCCGATTGCCTCGAGGACCGGTATCGCCGGCTCGACGACGACGGTCATCGGCCGGGCACGAACGTCGTGAGAATGTCCTTTGCTCCCTGGGGATCCCACGTGGATGCCCCGCCGGTCGAGGAGTACTCGACCAGATAGAGACCACCACTGCTGGGTACGTAGGCCCGCGCGCCGCGGAGCGCGGTCGACTTTCCGGTCACCGGGTTGACGGGTCCGTTCTGTTGGTACTCGTAGATCACCGACGGGCGCCCACCGATCGTCGTCGAACCCGGCGGTGACGTGACCTGATAGTTCGCCGCGGTGCCCGATCGGGAGGCAGCGTCTGCAGCGGCTGTGGCATCGCTCGAACCAGCGGTGAATGCGACCGTGAGTCGGTCATGGGGACCCTGGTAGGTGGCATTTCCCCTACCGTCCGAAATCATGGAGCCCGGGCCGTAGATCTGCCAGCGCCCCACCGGGTCCGCGTAGCGGAAGCTGGCCGGCTCGCCACCGGCCGTCGCGTCACCGCCGGCACCGGGTGCAGCGACGGGGTCGGGGCCGCCTCCGGACGCCTGGGCGTTCGCCTGGCCGCCAGGGGCCGGTGCAGAGGTGGGTGCCCCGGACGCGCCGCATCCGGCCAGGAACAGCGCCGATGCCGCGACTCCCCCCATCGACAGAATCCGAAGTTTGCTCATGGAGCGCAGTATCAGGCCATGAACATGTGACGACGGTGAGGAACCGCGCCAATCACCTTACGTCGCAGACTGCCGATGGGCGTCGGGCCGGGACTGTCGATCAGTGTCGTAGGGCGGCAAGATGGCCCACATGCTGTTCACATCGGGAAGGGCGGAAAGTTCGCACCATTGAGCTCATTGATCCGACCGACCCGATGAGCGTGGCCGCAGCACGACACCCGCGTTCGGGAGCCGTGCGACCCTCGGTTCGAACGTCTCGGGCACCTTCACCCTGTTCATCGTTCATCGTCGGCCCGGACTTTCCGCGCCCGTTGAGTGCTTCCTGTGGATCCCCTGCGAGTTCATGCTCCCGCCACCGTCGATGTGCTGACGGCTGCCAGTTCCAGCAGAGGGACCCGGCCTTCCAAGTTGAACCTGCCGACGATCGCGTGGCATCCGTGGGAATTCCAGATGTGAGGTAGTGCGTAGTTCGGCACTGGCAGCGGGCTACAACAGGCGGGCGCTAGTGCACGCCACGTACTTCGGGACCACCCCGCAGTGGTTTAGACCCCGCCGCGATCTCCGGGCTGTTCCGCCATCAGGGTGTGCTCGGATTCGACTGTTCCCGTGGCCTCGTGTCCGGGGTTGGACGAGGTCGTCGAGCCCGAGCGGTACCGATGGACGAGGAATGCGGCGATCGAGACCACGACGATCGCGGCAACGACATAACCGAGGTAGCCAATTGCTTGGACCATCGCGTTCCAGCTGCTGCCGAGGGCGTAGCCGATCCCACTGAGCATGGAGACCCAGACAGTCACTCCGACCGCGGTCAGGCCGACGAATTTGACCACGTTCATTTCGGCCATGCCGGCGGGGAGCGAGATGAAGGTCCGTATGAACGGAATGACCCGCCCGTACATCACCATCCACTCACCTCGCCGGGAGAACCATGCCTCTGCCTTGTCCAGATCGGCGTGCGAGAGGAGCACGTACTTCCCGTATCGGTCGACAAGGGCTCGGCCGCCCGTTCTGCCGATCACGTAGGCAAGTAACGATCCCACGATGGATCCTGCGATTGCCACGAGGATGACCAATCCGATGTTCAGGTGGCTGGCGGTGCCGCCGATGACCGCACCGCTGGCCAGCGCACCGCCGAGCCCGAGCGTCACCTCGGAAGGGATCGGGATGCATGCGGACTCGAGGACCGTCAGCACGAAGATCGCCAGGTATCCCCAGTTGACGAGGAACTGCTGCATTACTGACCACCCGGTCGGACCGACGGAGTACCCGACGACCGCTGGTCACGCACTCGCCAGGCAGCAGGAATGGGTGCCTCAGTCATCCGCGCTGCACCTGTGCCGAGGATCACCCCGAGGCCGCCGGGCCGAGGAGTCCGGCCGTTGACCCGGTGGTGGCCCTGGTGGCCCGTTGCTCCGCTGACGGACACCGGTGACCGTTCGGCCGTGGCATCCAGGTCGGCCCCGTTCGGGACTGTCGGCAGCGGCCCACTACGTCCTGCGGCGACCGGGCGAGCAGCGGGTGGCACACCGAAGTGCACCGACGTCACGGAATGGGCCTCGGCCGCCCTTGACCGGTCCCCGGCACGGCCGGACGAGCGGCGGGCGTCCGGCTCGCCGTGGCCGTCCTCGGTCACCATGACGCGATCCATCATCCTCAGCTCCGCAATCGCGTCGGTGCCGATCGGTAGGTATCGGTCCTGGCAGTCAAGTAGGAGTTGCATGGTGATCAGTCCTTTCCGGTCACGCTGTGGCGAACGTAGCTGGATGAGGTGCTGGTCGGCAGAGCGGGGGCCGATCGCTGTGCCTGGGCGATCGCGCGCGTGTGAGGATTCTTACGATGACTCGGGTCTGGGTGATCGCAGCCCGGGCGCGTATCGGGAATGCGGCCGGCCATTTCGCAGCTCGGGCATCACGCCCATCCGGACTCCGTGGGCCTGACGATGGCAGCGCACACTGATGCGGGGTCGCAGCGGGTGACTGCGTGGGGGATGCTGACGGCGAGAGGACTTCTTGCCCAACAATTGACCCAACAATTCTGTCCTACTTCGTCGCAACCGGAAGGACCATGTCTCATGCACCATTCCTTCCACCGGCTTTGAGCTGCGGAAATGCGACCTGCTGCTACCGAACGGCATCCTGGGCGACATCCGAGAACGCCCTTTTAATCCCAAGGTGGCGAGATCGAGACTCGCACGGCCCACTGAACGCACCGCCCGAGGGCGGCTGGGCCCGCGGTGGGGTCCGCCGTGCCAGGAAGGCGAGCATGGCCAGCATCGCCCGGCCGAACAGCTCGCGCACGCTGAGGACCACGAGCAGGGCGGGTCGGTGCCCCGCCAGGTGTCGGTCACACGCCGGCCGAGGTGCACCACGCCCATCAGGCGTGCGACGTCCGCGACGGCGTGCACGACCGCCTCGCGGCGTAGCGGGTGGCGCTGACCCCGGAGCGTGCCCGCATCCGTCGATCCGGCACCGACCAGGACCGTCACCCGCTCGGGGCCGGTGTCCTCCTCGCCCGTCGACGGGCACGTCGCCGCCGGCCGGTCCGCTGCACCCGAACTGCAGTGCGCGCCCGGCCCTGGCGCTCACGCGTGCGTCGTCAGGCGTGTGCACTCAGGAACGGTGCGATCCGGTCCTTGGGCCGCCCGATGACCGCGGCACCTTCGGCCACCAGGACCGGTCGCTGGATCATCTCGGGGTGCGCAGCCAGGACCTCGGCCACCTGCTCGGCCGTCTGCACCTCGGCGTCGTCGAGTCCGAGCTTGGTGAAGGTGGCGTCCCGGCGCACCAGCGCCGTGGGCTCGTCCTCCAGGATGGCGAGCAGGGCGCGCAGCTCCTCGACCGTGGGGCGCTCGGCCTTCAACTGGTAGCGGCGGATGTCGACGGGCACACCCAGTTCGGCGGCGATCTCCGTGGCGGCACGCGAGCTCGAGCAGTTCGGGTTGTGGAAGATGGTGATGGAGGCCATGGCACCGAACCTACCGTCCGGGCCCAACGGCGCGTACCGCCGGCCCACACTGCGTCGGGCGGCGCCGGCCAGGCGTCCCGTCCCGGACCCGCCACCTGCGCGCCGTCCCCGTCATCGGGCAGGAGGGCGCCGGATCGCACGGCCGGCCCCACCGACCCCGCCAGCCGCCAGGCGTCAGCCGTCACCCGCCAGGTCGTCGTCCCCGCCGGCGGTACCGTGGTGCCGGTGAGCGTCCTCGTCGATCTGCAGGGCGTCGGGGTCACCATGGCCGATCGGGCTCTGTTCGCCGACCTGTCCGTCACCGTCGGAACCGGCGACCGGCTCGGTGTGGTCGGCATCAACGGGACGGGCAAGTCGACGCTGCTCCGGGTGCTGGCTGGCGGGATGGACCCCGACACCGGGGTCGTGCGGCGGGGCCGGGGCATCCGCACCGGCTACCTGGGCCAGACCCCCGAGCTGCCGCCGGGCACGGTGGCCACCGCCGTCGGGCCCGGGTGGCAGGCAGCCGCCGCCCTCGACCGCCTGGGCATGGGCCGGTCCGCCGATGCCGACGTGTCCACACTGTCCGGTGGCCAGGCCAAGCGGGTGGCGCTGGCCCGGGTGCTCGCCGACCCGGGCGAGCTCCTGGTCCTCGACGAGCCGACCAACCACCTCGACCTCGGTGGGGTCACGTGGCTGGAGGACTGGCTCCGCACGTTCACCGGCGGCCTGGTTCTGGTCACCCACGACCGCTACCTGCTGGACCGGGTGACCACCCGCATGCTGGAGCTCGACCGTGGGTCGGCCTTCGTGCACGAGGGCGGCTACGCCTCCTACCTCGAGGCGAGGGCCGAGCGCGAGGATCAGGCGGCACAGGCCGAGTCGACCCGGAAGAACCTGGCCCGGACCGAGCTGGCCTGGCTCCGGCGCGGGGCGAAGGCCCGGAGCCGCAAGCCACGGGCCCGCATCGACGCGGCGAGGTCGCTGATCGCCGGCGGGCCGGCCGAGGCGGCCCGGGCCGGTGACCTCGACCTCGAGGTGTCCATGACCCGGCTCGGCGACAAGGTGATCGAGTGCACCGGGGTGACCGCCGGCTACTCCCCGGGCGCACCCGTGCTCACCGGCGTCGACCTGGTGCTCGGGCCCGGGGACCGGCTCGGCGTGGTCGGGTCCAACGGGACGGGCAAGTCGACGCTCCTCGACCTGCTGGCCGGTCGGCTCGCCCCCGCGTCCGGGACCGTCGACACGGGCCCGACCGTCGTGGTCGGCTACTACGACCAGCACGGCACCGACCTCGACCCCGCCGCCCGCGTCCAGGAGGTGGTGGCCGGCCCCCACCGGACGCCCGGATCGCTGGCCGACGTCGCCCTCATGAAGCGGTTCTGGTTCACCGGCAACCTCCCCCACACCCGTGTGGAGAACCTGTCGGGCGGGGAGCGCCGCCGGCTCCAGCTGCTGGCGGTCCTGGCCACCCGGCCGAACGTGCTCCTGCTCGACGAGCCGACCAACGACCTCGATCTCGACACGCTCCGGATCCTCGAGGACTTCCTCGACGACTGGCCCGGGACGCTGGTGGTGGTGAGCCACGACCGCGCCTTCCTCGACCGGACCATCGAGACCGTCGTCGCCGTCGGCCCCGACGGGGTGGTGCCGGTGGCGGGCGGCCTCGACGCCTGGCTGGCCGCGCTAGCCGCGCCGCCGGAGCGGACGCCCCGCCCGACACCCGCCGCGCTCACGGCCGCTCCGGCGACCCGGTCCGCCGGTGGCCCGCCGATCGGCCGCCTGCTGCGTGATGCCGACAAGGAGGTCGCCCGTCTCAACCGTCAGCGCGACAAGCTGCACGACGTGCTGGTGGCCACCACCGACCACGTCGAACTCACCCGGCTCGGCGACGAGCTGCGGGCCGTGCAGGCCGCGCTGGAGGAGGCCGAGGAACAGTGGCTGTCCCTGGCCGAGCAGGCCGAGGGGTCGGCGGACTAGCGCGTCAGCGGACGGCGCCGGGCGCGGCCGGCGGAGCAACGCACGTCGTCCGGATGCGGCCGATCCCCTCGACCCAGCTCTCGACGACGTCACCGGGGGCGAGGAAGCGGGGCGGGGTCCTGCTCTGGCCCACCCCGGCCGGGGTACCCGTGAACACCACGTCGCCCGGCAGCAGCGGCAGCACCGCCGACAGCTGGGCGATGAGCGAGGGGACGTCGAAGATCAGGTCCGAGGTACGGCCGTCCTGCATCGTCTCGCCGTTGACGCTGCACCCGAGCGCGAGGTCGTCAGGATCGTCGAACTCGTCCGGGGTGACCAGCCACGGGCCGATCGGCCCGAAGCCCCGGTAGGACTTGCCCAGCGAGAACTGGGCCCCGGCCGCGAACTGGACGGTGCGCTCGGACAGGTCCTGGCCGACACTCAGCCCGGCCACGTGCGCCCAGGCCTCGGACTCCGGCACCCGGTCGGCCCGGCGGCCCATGACGACCACCAGTTCCACCTCCCAGTCGACGGTGGCCGCCGGCAGCTCCACCACCGACTCCGGACCGGCCAGGCACGTCGGGAACTTGGTGAACACCGCAGGGATCCCGGGGGCGGCAATGCCCGTCTCGTCGGCATGGCTCCGGTAGTTGATGCCGATCCCGAACACCTGACGGGGCATCGGCGACGGGCACCCGAGGTCGGCCGGCGCGACCTCCACGCCCCCGTCGGCCGCCACGGTGGCGGCCCAGTCGAGGAACCCGTCCCAGGCCTCGAAGACCGCGGCCGGGCCGGGGCCGAACCGACCGCCCGACGCCCGGGCCACGTCGAGGGCGCTCGACCCGTCGAGCAGGACGGCCCGGCCGGCCAGGTTCCCGAGCCTCATGACGTCCTCCCCAGGGTGGCGAGCACCTCGGCCAGGACGGCAGCGGGGTCGTCGGCCGCACCCGGCTGCCGCCAGGCTACGTGCTGGTCGGGACGCACCAGAAGGGCCCCCTCGTTCCCGATTCCCGAGACCGCGTCCCACGTCCCGTCTGGATCGAGGACCGCGTCGCCCAGTCGCACCACGGCCAGCGGCACCGGGGCGGCGCTCACCGGGGCGGCGGCGGCCCATGCCGGTGACCGGGTGACCAGCGTGTACGTGTCGTGTCGGACCAGGTCGAGCGTCGACACCCGCTTCCCGTCGCTGGTCACCCAGGCGTGGGGCAGCCGCCCGCCGGGACGGGTGCTCGGTACGTACCGGCGCACCGGATTGGCCACCACCACCGGTGCCGAGCCGTCGTCGACGACTGCACCGGCGGCCGGCGGGTAGGTGAAGCCGAGCTGCAGGCCAAGCATGTCGAAGTGCTCGTCCTGGCCCTCGGTGGCCTCGGCGATGGCGGCCCGACCCTCCTCGGTGGCGAGGGCGGCGTCGAACGCGGCCCTCGACTCGTCGGCGGTTCCGGCCACCCCGCACGCCGCCAGGACGTCGAACATGCGCACGGCGTTCTCCAGGCTCTTGGCCGCGTTGTGCTCGGCCACCGGCCGCCGCTCGGTGGCGTAGGTGTCGAGCAGCCCGTCGGGCGCCCAACCCCGCTCGGTGGCCGCCAGCTTCCACACCAGGTTGTGGACGTCGGCCACCCCGGTGTTCAGGCCCATGCCCCCGGTGGGCGGGAAGCGGTGGGCGGCGTCGCCCACCAGGAAGACCCGGCCGTCGCCGTAGCGCTCGGCGATCTGGCACGACATGCGCCACGGACGCACGTTCTCGATCACCATGTCGAAATCGTCGGTGCCGGCCGCGGCGCGGAACAGCGCCTCGCAACGCTCGGGCGTGTAGGTCGCCACGTCCTCCAGCTCGGGGTCCCAGTCCTTCATGAAGACCCAGGTGGAGGCCGGGTCGTGCGCCACGAACACGCCCCGGACGTCCGGGTCCATCGTCCAGTAGAGGGTGGCCGGACGGTCGGCCACCAGGTGGCGGAGGTCGGCCGTGGCGTGGATCATCACGAAGCTCTGGAGGACGTCGGGCCCGTCCATGGCGACGCCGAGCCATTCCCGCACCCGGCTGCCGGCGCCGTCGGCGGCGATCAGGTAGTCGCTGCGGATGGTGGTGCCGGCACCCGACCCGTCGTGCAGGGTGCTGGTCACTCCGTCGGCGTCGTGGGTGGCACCGGCCCACGTCACGCCGCCGACCAGAACGTCGACGTGGGCGCGCAGGATGGGCTCGAGCCGGTGCTGCGACAGGTTCCGCAGCGGGGTCGGGGTGACGTCGTCGAGCTCGTCGATCCGGTGCTGCTGCTCGAAGGGCACCCGGCCGAGCTCGTGACCGACGAGGGAGGTGACCCACCGAACCCACGCGCCCTCGGCGGGGTCCTGACACGCGGCGAGCACGCGGTCCATGTCGGCGCCGGCCGACCGCAGGATCTCGAAGGTCCGGGCGTTCGTCACATGGGCCGCCGGCGCCGACTGGACCCCGTCCCGTCGTTCGACGACCACGTGGTCGATCCCGTGCTGGGCCAGCAGGAGGGCAGCCGTCAGGCCCACCGGGCCGCCGCCCACCACCAGCACCGTGGTGCGGTCCGGCAGGGCGGCGAGGCCCGCCGGTCCCCGGTCGTGCGCGTCGTCGGCTGCGTCGACGCGGGCGTCGACCGACCGGCCCATCAGAGGAGTCCCTCGTAGGCGCCGCCGTCGAGCTGCAGGTTCTGGCCGGTCAGGTAGCCCGACTGCGCCGCGCACAGGAACGCACAGGCGTCGCCCACCTCCCCGGGCCGGCCCAGGCGACCCGCCGGGATGGTGGCGGCGATCTCGGCGTATGCCGCGTCCAGGGTGATCCCGCGCACCGCCACGGCCAGGTCGGCCATCTGGCGCTGGCGGGCGGTGTCGATCCGCTCGGGCAGGAGGTTGTTGACCGTCACGTTGTCGGCCGCCACGTCCCGGGCCACCGCCTTCATGATGCCGGTCAGCCCGGCGCGGGCAGCGACCGACGGCGTCATCATCGGATGCGGCGACTTCACCATGGCGCTGGTGATGTTGACGATGCGCCCGAAGCCCCGGGCCCGCATTCCGGGCAGCACGGCCTGGACCAGCTCCACGGCGGCCAGCATGTTGGACTGCAGTGCCGCCAGCCACGCCTCGGCGGTCACGTCGATGAAGGCGGCCGGCGACGGGCCGGCGTTGTTGGTGACCAGGATGTCCGGGTCGGGGCAGGCCGCCAGCAGCGACCGGCGGCCCTCGGCGGTGTCGAGGTCGGCGGCCACCCCCCGGACGGTGACGCCGTAGCGGTCGGACAGCTCGTCGGCCGCCACGGTCACCCCGCCGTCGGCGCGGCCGTTGACGACCAGCGACACGCCTTCGGCGGCCAGGGACTCGGCGCACGCACGCCCGAGGCCCCGGGTCGAGGCGCACACCAGCGCCGTCCGTCCCCGCAGGCCCAGGTCCATGTCAGCGCCCCGCCGACTCGCGGGCCTTCGCCAGCTGGTCGATGTCGGCCGGCAGGAAGAAGTCGGGCTTCGACGGACCGGGCTCCCACGACGCGATGGTGAAGGGGTCCCAGTCGTCGCGGTACTCGTCGGCCGCCCACGCCTCGTCGTCGGTGATCTGGTCCATGTCGGCAAACAGTTCGAACATCCCGCCCTGCGGGTCGAGGAGGTACCAGAACAGGTTGGCCCCGAGCACGTGACGGCCGATGCCGTACACCGACGCGTCGGGCCGCTCGGACACGACGCGCATGCCGGCCAGGCCGATGGCGTCGACGTCGTCCATCTCGACGGCGTAGTGGTTCATGCAGGGAACCGGCGCCGGCATCACCAGCAGGTTGTGGTGGTCGGTGGAGCACCGCAGGAAGGTCCCGATCCCGCCGTCGACGGTGTCCGACAGCTTGAAGCCCAGTCCGTCGCGGTAGAAGGCGACGCTGCCGGCCGGGTCGGGGCTGCCGAAGACGACGTGACCGACCCGCCGGGGCGGGGTCGGGGTCGGACGGATGGCCCCGGACGACCGGCGGTTCGTCCGGGGGTGCGCCCCCGGCCGGTTGACCTCGCGGTCGGGCGGCGTCGTCAGCGGCGGTGGCGCCGGGGACACCTCGACCACTACGTCGTGGTCGGCCAGTGGGTCCGCACAGCGGAGCACGCCGTCGCCCAGCGTCGCATCCACCCCGAGCGCGGCCAGGCCGTCGCGGATGGCGACCAGGTCGGACTGATCGGTGCACCCGAGGCGGAGCTCGGACACGTGCCGGTAGGGGCCCTCCGCCAGCCGCAGCTGCGACGGGCGGTCGGCCGTACCCAGGGTGGCGTCGTCCGTCCGGGTCATGCCGAGCCCGGTCCAGAAGCCCACCAGGGCACCGGGGTCGGGCACCGACAGTTCGAGGTCCAGCAGTGTGTGCAGCGACATGGCTCGCCTCCCAACTCAACCCTCAGGATATGTACTTAATTGCCACTTGTCAATCACTGATGCCGATGGCCCGCAGTGAGTAGAGTTATAGGCATGGTGCATGGGCACGACACGGACACCCCGGCGGGGCAGGCCCAGGTCACGGCTGGCGCACCCCCTGTGGAAGCAGCACCGGCCGGCACCGGCGCCGTCGATGATCTCCCGGCGGCGAGCCCGGTCGAGACCAGGGGTCGCCCGCGCATCCGCCAGGACGACGAGATCCTGGAGGCCGCACTCCAGGCCTTCGCCGCACAGGGGTACGACGCCATGTCCTTGCGGTCGCTGAACGCACTGCTGGGGCTCAGCCACGGCACCATCAGCCAGCGCTTCGGCACCAAGGAGCGGCTGTACTTCGCCGCCATCGACCGCGGGTTCGCCACCTTCGTGGCCGACATCGAGCAGCGCCGGCGGCACCTGCTGGTCGCCGTCGACCCGCCCGACGACCTGTCGGACCTGCGGGCCACCATCCGGGCCTTCCTCGGCGCCGCCGCCCAGCGGCCCGAGCTCGGCCGCATGATGAACCAGGAGGGCCTGGTGTCGACAGCTCGGCTCCGCTACATCGTCGACACGGTGATCGTCCCGCTGTTGGGCGTGATCGGCGACCTCCTGGCACGGCTCCGGGCCGATGGCCGGATCCGCCCGGTGACCGCCCGCGGACTGTTCTTCCTCGTGGGCCACGGCGCCGAGGCGCCGTTCACCCTGACCGCCCTGTCCGAGGTGTTCGACCCGCTCGACGGCCCGCTCGACCCCGAGCAGCACGCCGACGACATGACCGATCTCCTCATGCGCGGCATCACGCTCACCGACCGCGACGCACCCGATGGGGCCACGACAGCGCTCCGCCTGCGGGCCGGGCCCCCGCCCCCGGTCGGCCCGACGCCGCTGCTCGACGCACTGCGCCGCACCTGACGGCCCCGCAGGGCCGGCACCGCCGCGCCCTAGAGTGCGGGGAGCCGCGACCGAGGAGCGAACCACCATGGGCAAGACCGTCATGATCACCGGGGCAGGGTCCGGCTTCGGCAAGGGTGCCAGCCTGGCCCTCGCCGAGCGGGGCCACACCGTCATCGCCACGACCGAGACCGACGAGCAGGCGGCCGCCCTGCGCGCCGAGGCGCCGCAGCTCCGGGTGGAGAAGCTCGACATCACCACCGACGACGTGGACGCGGCCGCGGCGTGGGACCTCGACGTCCTCATCAACAACGCCGGCGCCGGCCAGACCGGACCGATGGCCGACGTGCCCATCGACCGGGTCCGCCGCCTGTTCGACGTCAACGTCTTCGGGACCCTCGCGATCACCCAGGCCGTCCTGCCGAGGATGGTGGCCCGGGGCTCGGGTCGCATCATCATCATGTCGTCGATCTCGGGCGTCCTGTCCGCCCCGGCATTCGGGCCGTACTCGATGACCAAGCACGCACTCGAGGCGATGGGCAAGGCGATGCGGGGCGAGCTCGCCGGCCAGGGTGTCGACGTCTGCCTACTCAACCCCGGCCCCTACCTGACCGGGTTCAACGACCGGATGGCCGACTCGATGTGGGAGTGGTTCGGCGCCGACGCCGTCAACGCCGGGTCCACCCCGCTGTTCGAGATGATGCGGGACTTCGTGAAGAACGACCAGCGCGACCCGGTCGAGGTCGTCGACAAGATGGTCGAACTTACCGAGGCCGAGACCACCGAGGAGCACAACTTCGTGCCGCCGGAGCTGGCCGCCTTCCTCGCCGGGTGACGCCCGGTGACCCCGGGAGCCCGGCGGGTCACGCGCTCTCGACGGTGAAGTCCCAGTTCAGCGCCTAATTCAGAATCGTTCAGACTATTCGGAGCAATTCGCTCAAGTCGCGGCAGCATCCTGCCGATACGGCGGTGACGGGCGCCTCTCCGCAAGGAGCGGCCGCACCCGCGTCAGCACGGTGCCGCACCCCCGGCGTCAGTCCGCCACCGCACCGGTGACTCGTCGCCGTCGTCCGAGACCGGCGACAGCGCGCCAGCCCAGCAGGCCCAGACCGACGAAGGCCAGAGCCACCCCGACGAAGGCCACCGCCACCCCCTGCCCGGACGCCGCCCGCAACACCATCGCCGCGGCCACGCACACCGGCCACACCACCACCCCGGTCGGGACCACCCGGGCCGGCCGACGCCACGCCCGGGCGGCGACCCATCCGAGGGCCAGCCCCACCAGGAACGGCCACAAGGTCCGTGCCACCCCGGTGACCGACTCGCCCTCGGTGTGCGACGACCTGCCGAGCAGCACGAAGGCGACGAGCCAGGCCACGTCGGCGGCGGCGGCCACCAGGGGACGGGCGCGGCCCGCCCGGAGCCAGTCGGTCCCGCCGCGCCCCTCGCTCCCGTCGGTCACCCGGATCAGGCGTCGCGCATGCCGGGATGCACCCTTGCCAGCATCGGCAGCAGCACCCGTCGGGGCGTCAGCCAGGCGGCGCGTGCGCTCACCCGGTTGGGCAGGCCGGGGATGACCACGGCACGGTTGGCGTCCATGCCGCCCACGCCCGCCTCGGCCACGTCGGCCACCGACTCCCAGAAGAACGCGGGCATCAGCTCGGTCACCTCCTCGGGGTCGAAGCCGGCGGCCTCGCCGAACCCGGTGTCCACGGGCCCCGGGCACAGGGTGGTCACGGTCACGCCGTGGGGGCGCAGCTCCACCCGGATGGCATGGCCGTAGGAGAGGACGAAGGCCTTCGCCGCGCCGTACCCGGCCTGTCCGGGGATCGGCTGGAACGCCGCTGTCGAGGCGACGTTGAGGATGCACCCGCTGCGGCGTTCGACCATACCCGGCGTGAACAGCGAACAGAGGTGGACCACCGACTCCACATCGGTCCGGAGCATGGCGATCTCCCGGTCCGGGTCGGACCGGAAGACGGTGCCGAGGGTCGAGAAGCCGGCGTTGTTGACGAGCACGTTCACCTCGAGGCCGAGGTCTTCCAGTCGTCCGGGCAGCGCGGCGCGTGCGGACGTGTCGGTCAGGTCGGTCGCCAGCACCTCGACCCGGACGCCGTGCCGGGCCGTCAGGTCGTCGGCCAGTGCCCGCAGCTTGGACTCGGTCCGCGCCACCAGGGTCACGCCCAGCCCTCGGCGGGCCAGCAGGCCGGCGATCTCCTCGCCGATGCCGGAGGAGGCTCCGGTCACCAGGCACGTGCGGTCGGATCGGGGGGCAGGCAGGCTCATGGCCCCGAGCGTACGCCGCCTCCCGGTGTGCGCGTCCGGCGGCCGCCCGCTCAGCGGGGCGGCCCCACGTGGCGGACCGGCCGCTCCTCCACCCAGCGCAGGTGCAGCGACCGCCGGGCGATCCGCCAGCCGCCGGCCGCGCGCCGGTACCGGTCCCGGTACACCAGGAACCACACCGTGTCGGTGCCAGGGCCGCCACCGGGCCCGTCGGCGGGACCGGTGGCGGTCACGTGGTGGGCCACCCCGGCGACCTCGCCGGTGGCCGAGGTGCCGTCGACGGTGAAGACCGCGGGCCCCACCCGGTGGTGGGTCGCGCGGTACCGGGCCAGGCCCGACGGGATGCGTGCCAGCGCCTCCTGACCCGATCGGCAGATGGTGGGATCGGCCCCCGCCGAGATGTCGGGCACCCACAGCTCGCCGTCCTCGGTGAACAGCCCAGCGAACCCGTCGCCGTCCAGGGCGTCGACGGCCGCCGCGTACCCGACCGAGAGGGCGCGGAGCGCGTCCTCGTCGGTCATCCCGATCCCGGCAGGCCGAAGCGGGCGGCGAAGGCCGACACCTCGTCGGACAGGCCCTCCAGGTCCTGGCTCATCGAGGTCGACAGCAGCATCCGGTCGATGCCGGCGTCGGCGGCCGCGGCCACCTCCTCCTCGGTGGTGGTCGGGAGGTACCCCGAGACCGACAGCTCGATGGCATCGGGGTCGCGGCCCGCCGCCTCGGCCGCCTCGCGCATCTGGCCGACCCGGAGGACCAGGTCCGCAGGGGACAGGCCCAAGGGTTGGAACCCGTCGCCCAGCCGGCCGGCACGGCGGGCGGCTGCCTCGCTGTGGCCGCCGATGTGCAGCGGCACCCCGCCCGGGCGCACCGGCTTGGGAAAGGAGTGGGCGTGGTCGAACCGCACGAAGTCGCCCGCATAGGACGCCCCGTCGGGACCGGCATCGGCCCACAGGACCCGCATGGCCTCGATCGTCTCGTCGGTGCGCCGGCCCCGCGTCCGGGGATCCGCCCCCGTGGCCCGCAGCTCCTCCTCCATCCACCCCACGCCCAGGCACATCCGCACCCGGCCCTTCGACAGCACGTCGACGGTGGCGATGCGCTTGGCCAGCACCACCGGCGGGTGGTTCGGGACCACCAGCACCCCGGTGGACAGGGTGATCCGGTCGGTCACGGCGGCCAGGAACGCCATCAGGTCGAGGGGGTCGGGGATCCGGCAGTCGTCGGGCAGGGGCATCCGGCCCGACGCCGCGTAGGGATAGGTGCTCGCGTAGTCGGAGATCACCACTGCGTGCTCCACGAGGACCAGCGACTCGAACCCCGATGCCTCGACGTGGCGGGCGAACGCGGTCATCCAGTCGGGGTCGGCGGTGGCCCCGGTGCGGACGGGCGGGATAATTCCGAACTCCATGACATGGCTCCTTGGTGCCGGCGGGTCCCCCGGTGCTCCTCGCCCCGTGGTCGGCTGGAGCCGAGCGTAGGCACCCCCGGATCGCCACCGCCACGCCGCACCGGTCCGTGCGCCCGGGTGCGGTACGGGCGACCTCGCGCGCACCGGGTCCCGTCGCTATCGTGGTCAGATCCCCTCCTGCCGGGAATCGCCCACGGGGGAGGTGGCGGCGGAGGGCCCGACACCCCATGAGCACAGGCGCCCACAGTCCGAGTCCCGATCCGGACGCCACCGGCGTCGTCGGCGGGGAGGGACGGCCCCCCACGATGAGCCGGCGCCGGTTCCTCGGCTGGACCGCGGCCGGGGGTCTGGTGGCCGCGGCCGCGGTCGCGGCCGTGGCCGTCGAGGCCGACCACGCCGGCCCGCACCCGAGCTCGGCGTCGGTCACGTCGACCACCGGTCGCCACCCCCCCACCACCACGACCCGACCCGTCGGCACCCAGCTGTCCGACGTCAGCGGGGTCGTGCTGCCCACGTCCCCGGCGATCATCGCCGAGAACGCACGGACCGGCGATGCCTGGTGGGTGACCACGCCGCAGTCCGCCGGGGACATCGAGGGCTACACCGACAAGGTGAGCGCCCAGGTCGGTGAGACGGTCACCCTGCGGGTGAGCACGAAGGCCCCGACCTTCCACGTCGAGGCGTACCGGATGGGCTACTACCAGGGCATCGGCGCCCGCCGGGTGTGGTCGTCGGCGGAGGTGCCCGGTGCCCGGCAGGCCGCGCCCGTCCTCCTCGCCCCCACCAACACCGTCGAGTGCGGATGGACACCCTCGATGCGAGTGGCCATCGACCGCACCTGGCCCCCGGGCGCCTACCTGTGGAAGCTGGTGGGGGCCACCGGGGAACAGGGGCTCATTCCCTTCTGCGTCCGTGACGACTCGTCGGACGCGGCCATCCTGGTGATGCACGGCGTGACCAGCTGGCAGGCGTACAACCGGTGGGGAGGGTACTCGCTCTACTACGGCAACAAGGGCGGCGCCCTGTCCTTCACGCAGGCCTCGGGCGGGGGCTCGTACGCCGACCGCGCCCGCATCGTCTCCTACGACCGGCCCTACAGCCATGACTGGGCGTCGGGGGCGGCCGACTTCGTGGGCAACGAGCTGCCCCTGGTGTTCCAGGCCGAGCAGCTCGGCCTGGACGTGTCCTACTGGACCGACGTCGACCTCCACGAACGACCCGAGGTCCTCCCGAACCACCGGGCGCTCCTCAGCCTCGGCCACGACGAGTACTGGTCCCTGGCCATGCGCACCAACGCCCAGTCGGCGCTCCAGCACGGACTCAACATCGCCTTCCTCGGCGCCAACGCCTGCTACCGGCAGATCCGACTCGAGCCGTCACCCCTCGGGCCCGACCGACACGTCGTCTGCTACAAGTCGGCCGCCGAGGACCCCCTCACCGGCAAGGACAACGCACAGGTGACCGTCAACTGGGACCAGCCCCCGGTGTCGAACCCCGAGTCCACCCTGACCGGTGCGATGTACCAGGACATCGACGCCGATGCCGACATGGTGATCACCGACCCCACGTCCTGGGTCCTTGCCGGCACCGGACTGGTGGCCGGCCAACACCTCCCGCGTGCCGTACGGGGCGAGTTCGACCGCTACGTGCCCGGTCCGTCGTCCCCGGCCGACGCCGACATCATCGCCCACTCGCCGATCCCCAACCGCCACGGCAATTTCTCCGACGTGACCTGGTTCACGGTGGTGGGCGGCGGCGGTGTGTTCGACAGCGGCAACGCCTCCTGGGTCGGCCAGCTGGCGAATGCGCCGCTGATCCCGTCCAACGTGCTGCAGGCGCCCCTGGCGGGCGTGACCGAGCACCTCGAGCGGATCATGCTGAACGTGTACTCGGTGCTCGGCAGGGCACCGGCCAGCATCACCAACCCGTCGAAGGGAACCTGGCGGGCCTCACTCCACTAGGGCTGCGTCCGGGGTGGTCGCTGCGGCCCGGGCCGGCGAAGGGTGCCGACGCCACGGACCGGGCCGACCGCGCAGGGCGGTCCCGATCCGTGCGTCGGCGGGAAAGGCGGTTCAGTCGCTGAGCGAGATCGGCTCGTCGTCGAGCAGCAGGTCCTCGGACGGCGGGAGGGGCTCCCCCGCCGCCGCCGCCGCCGTGGCCGCGTTCTGGGCGGCCAGGTGCTCGCGGATCCGCTCGTCGACCTCGGCCATGAGCTGCGGGTTCTCGGTCAGGAAGTTCTTGACGTTCTCACGGCCCTGTCCGAGCTGCTCGCCCTCGTAGGTGAACCATGCGCCCGACTTCTTGATGAAGCCGAGCTCCACGCCCACGTCGAGCAGCGAGCCCTCGCGGCTGATCCCCCGCCCGAAGGCGATGTCGAACTCCGCCTGCTTGAACGGCGGGGAGCACTTGTTCTTGACCACCTTGACCCGGGTCCGGTTGCCGACCTGGTCGGCCCCGTCCTTGATGGTCTCGATGCGTCGGATGTCGAGGCGTACCGACGAGTAGAACTTGAGCGCCCGGCCGCCGGGGGTCACCTCGGGCGAGCCGTACATGACGCCGATCTTCTCCCGCAGCTGGTTGATGAAGATGGCGATCGTCCGCGACTTGGACAGGGTGCCGGTGATCTTGCGCAGCGCCTGGGACATCAGGCGGGCCTGCAGGCCGACGTGGGAGTCCCCCATCTCCCCCTCGATCTCGGCACGGGGGGTCAGAGCGGCCACCGAGTCGATGACCAGGACGTCGAGTGCACCCGAGCGGATGAGCATGTCGGCGATCTCGAGCGCCTGCTCACCCGTGTCGGGCTGGGAGATGAGGAGATCGTCGATGTTGACGCCGATCGCCTTGGCGTAGACGGGATCCATGGCGTGCTCGGCGTCGATGTAGGCGCAGATGCCGCCGTTGCGCTGGGCCTCGGCCACGACATGCATGGCGAGCGTTGACTTGCCCGACGACTCGGGACCGAAGATCTCGACGACGCGGCCACGGGGGAGTCCCCCGATGCCGAGGGCGAGGTCGAGGGCGAGGGCCCCCGTCGGGATGGACTCGATGTTCATGTGGAGGTTCTCGCCCATCCGCATGATCGATCCCTTGCCGAACTGCTTCTCGATCTGCCCCAGGGCCATGTCGAGTGCCTTGTCACGTTCCATGTCTTGTCTGCTTCTCCTCGGTGCTGTCGTTCACTTGACCCGACCGACCGTACGGACGGGGTGTGACACCCGTCCCCCCGGAGGGTTCCGGCGCCCCGGCCCCGGCGGCCAGTCCATGGTGCCTGCGGTGCGGATGCGACTGCGATGCGACGTCCACTTCTGTGCGACACGGCCACTGTACACACGAACGCATGTTCGATGTCGGATCCCCCGCGTCACCGGGGACCGCGGCCGGCCGCTGTAGCGTGACCGGGATGCCGAACGACGATGCCACCACCTCCGGGACCCCGGACGACACCGGCGCGGGGACGTCCGGCCCGACCCGCAAGGAGCTGCGCGCACAGCGGGTGGGCGGGTCGCGGACCACCTGGTACGTGCTCGGCGGTGTCGCCGTCCTGGTCCTGGTCGGCGTGGTCGTGGCCGTCGTGGCCGCCGGCTCGCCGACGTCGAAGAAGGTCGTCCCGCCGACGACAACCACCTCGACCGTCCCCGCGGTCGTGGCCACCTGCCCGTTGACCGGCACGCCGGCGCCCGGCGGCGTGGTGCCGGCCCGGCCGGCGGTGGCCGTCAAGATCGGCAACTACACGGCCGACCGGCCGTCGGCCGGGCTCAACCAGGCCGACGTCGTCGTCGAGGAGCCGGTCGAGGGCAGCTACACCCGCCTGGTGGCCGTGTTCCACTGTCAGTCCCCCACGCTGGTGGGCGACGTGCGGTCGGCACGCCAGCCCGACGTCGGGATCCTGTCGCAGCTGTCGAACCCGGTCTTCGTCCACGCCGGGGGCATCAACCCGGTGCTGAACCTGCTGGCGAACGCGCCGATCCAGGACAAGAACCTCCTGGAGGGCGGAATGGGGTCGATCACCCTCCACCCGAACGGGCGGTACGCCCCGTACTCGACCTTCACCAACACCGGCGCCGTGTGGGCGACGGTGCCGGGTGACACCGCCCCTCCGGCGCCGATCTTCACCTTCACCCCGGCGCCCCAGGCCGGCTCGGTCCCCGGCTCGGGGATCGCCGTCCACGTGCCGTTCTCCACCGAGGCCGACGTGACCTGGACATGGAACCCGCCGACGTCCTCCTACCTGCGCTCCTACTCGGGCGTGGCCGACAAGCTCCTCGACGGGAGCCAGACGGCGGCGTCCAACGTGGTGGTGATGACGGTGCCCACCTCGATCGGGCCGTGGTACGAGAACAGCGAGGGCGGCCGGGAGGTCCAGGTGAACGCCATCGGATCCGGCCCGGTCGTGGTGGTACGCGACGGCATGGCCATCACGGGGACGTGGGCCCGGTCCAGCCTCACCCAGCCGGCCACGCTGACCGCCGCCGACGGCACGCCCATCACCCTGCACCCCGGCACCACGTGGATCGAACTGGCGCCTCAGGGGATCCCGGTCACCACGACGGCCGCCCCGCCACCGCCCGCACCCACCACGACGTCCCCGTCGCGCACCACGGCCACGTCCCGCTCGACGCCACCGACCACCAGGGGCTGACCCACTGCCCGACGCCGGCAGGACCGGCGGGGCCGCCGCTCAGTCGGCGGGCGCCGCCAGGGACCGGCGCAGGAGATCCAGCGCGGCGATCGTGGCGTACTGGCGCACCCGGGCGCGGTCGCCGGGCACCGAGAACGCGAACGCCTCGGCGGCCCGGCCCGGCCGCGCCAGCCCCACGAAGACCGTCCCCGGCGCCTGCCCGTCCTGCTCGGTCGGGCCGGCCACGCCGGTGATGGAGAGCCCCACGTCCGACCCGAGCACCCGGCGGGCCCCCTCGGCCATCGCCTTGGCCGCGACCTCGGACACCACGGGGCCCTCGGGCACACCCAGCACCTCGTACTTCACCGCCGACGCGTAGGACACGACCGACCCCCGGAACCAGTGGCTGGCGCCGGGCACATTGACCAGCCGTGAGGCAGCCAGCCCCCCGGTGAGCGACTCGGCGAGCCCCACCGTCAGTCCGTTGGCGGCCAAGGCACTGGCCACCGCGTCCTCGATGGCCTCGTCGTCGGTGCCGAACACGACGTCACCGGCCGCTCCGGCGAGGATCGACCGGACGGCGGCCTCGTGGTGGTCGAGGAGCGCACTCGCCGCCGTGTCGTCGGCGGCGCGCACGGTGACCCGCACCTTGATGCCTTCGATACCGCTCGCCAGGAACGCGATGGTGGCCGACCCGGCGCCCTGCGCCGCACCGTCGGTCGCGGCGGCGTCGGTGTCGAGCGTGGCGATGTAGTCGGCCAGGGTCTCGCCGAGGCCGGACTCGCTCATGCCCCAGGTGCGGATCACCCGGCTGGCAATGGTCCCTTCGACCTCGCCCCGTTCCGCCATCCGGCGCCGCAGATCAGGGGCGACGGCCCGTTCGAACATGTCGGCCATCTCGTAGGGGACGCCGGGGACGGCGTAGACGACCTTGTGGCCGACCGGGCAGATCAGGCCCGGGGCGGTTCCCTTCGTCTGCGGGATGATCGACGCCCCGCGGGGCACGTCGGCCTGGCGCAGGTTGGACTCGGGCATCTCACGCCCCCGGCTCGAGAACATGGCGCGGATCCGCGCCACCACCTCCTCGTCCCGCTCGAGCGGGACGTTCATCACCTCGGCCAGGGCGTCACGGGTGATGTCGTCATGGGTCGGCCCGAGCCCGCCGCACACGATGACCCCGTCGCTGCGGGCGAGGGCGGTGCGGAAGGCCAGCACGATACGTTCGGGGTTGTCCCCTACCGCCTGGTGGAACTGGGAGCCGACCCCGAGTGCGGCCAGGTGCTCCCCCAGCCACTGCGAGTTGGTGTCGGCGATCTGGCCGAGCAGGAGCTCGGTGCCGACGGCGACGATCTCGATCCGCATGCCGGGTCAGGCCATCCGGTCGGCATCGCCCGGACCTGCCGGCTCGCCGGCCCGCTCAGCCGCCGCCCGGCGACCGTCCACGTAGTACTGCACGCCGGTGAACACGGTGAGGAAGGCGGCCACCCACATGGCACCGTTGAGCAGCGTCCAGTGGCCGGCGAGCGGAGGGGCGAGGCACATGCCGATGGCGATGTCCTGCACCAGCGTCTTGAACTTGGCCGAGTTGCGCGCCGGGATGGAGATCCCGTGCCGACCCGCCACCGAGCGGTAGACGCTCATGGCGATCTCGCGCACGGCAATGACCGCCACGGGCAACCACCAGACGATCCCCTTGGCGACGAGCGCCACCAGTGCGCCGAGCACCACGACCTTGTCGGCCAGCGGGTCGAGGAACGCACCGGACCGGGTGGTGCCCTGCTTGCGGGCCAGCCACCCGTCGATGCCGTCCGACAGGGCGAGCAGCCCGCCGAACACGAAGGTGAACCAGCTCGCCCCCCACCGGAGGATGAGGACGATCACCACCGGCGTGGCCAGCAGCCGCACGACGGTGATGCCGTTCGCCGGGGTCAGGAGGGCGGACGGACCGAAGGTGGTGGAACGAGGGACGCCGGGCACCTGGGCCTGCGGGGCCGGGCCGCCCGGGGTGGCCGGGATGCCGGGGCCCAGGGCGCCGTCGCTCATCGTCCACCCGTCCCGGACCCGGCCAGCCTGGGCGCGTCGCCCACCGGAGCGTGCGCGACGGGCACGGCCGAAAGGTCCGGGCCGTCGGCGTCGACGACCTCCACCAGTGCGAACGACCCCACCGGCAGGTGGTCGGGGACCGTCACGATCCCGTCGATCTCCGGGGCCTCGCGGTACGAGCGGGCCTCGCCGGGGGCGTCCACCAGCACCTCGACCGTCGTGCCGATCAGGTCCTCGCGCCTGCGCGCGGTGATCCCGTCCTGGAGCTCGGTGCACTCGCGGATCCGCTCGGTGACGAGCTCGTCCGGCACCTGGCCGTCGAGGTCCGCCGCATAGGTGCCGGACTCGGCGGAGAACGGGAAGAACCCGACCCAGTCGAGCTGGGCCTCGTCGATCCAGGCCAGCAGGTGGTCGTGGTCCTCCTCGGTCTCCCCCGGGTAGCCGACGATGAACGACGAGCGGAACGCCGCCGTCGGCTCGGCCACCCGGATCGAGTGGATCCGATCGAGGAAGCGGTCGCCCTCACCCCACCGGCGCATCCGCTTGAGAAGGGGACGGGACACGTGTTGGAGGGAGAGGTCGAAGTAGGGCACGCCGGTCGCCAGTATGGCCTCGACCAGGGCGTCGTCGAGGGTGGACGGGTAGAGGTAGAGGAGCCGGGTCCACCGGACCTTGGCGGCGACCTGGGCAACGAGGTCGACGATCGGGCGGTTCCCGCCCACTGCCGGGCCGTCGAGCCGCGGCTCCACCCTTCCCCCGGACCGGTCGAGGGCGAACGACGACAGGTCCTGGGCCACCAGCACGACCTCTGCCAGCGATCCTGCTGCTGCGCCGAGCTGGTCCACCTCGTCGAGGATCGACGACACCGGGCGCGACCGCTGCTTGCCGCGGAATGAGGGGATGGCGCAGAACCCGCAGTTCCGGTCGCACCCCTCCGCCACCTTCACGTACGCCCACGGCGCCGCCGAGGGGGGACGCGGCAGGTTGAGCAGGTCGAAGGCGGGCACGGGCGCGGATGTCGGCTTGGCCCCGAGCGACACCGGCGTGCGCTCCGGCGTGGCTGGCAGGTGGAGCGCCGCACCGAAGGGGGCGACCAGGTCGATCTCGGGCAGCGCCTCGGCCAGCTCGCCACCGTACCGCTCGGCCATACAGCCCGTCACCACGAGGCGGGCGCCGGCGCGGCGGCCGTCGGACAGGGCGAGCACCGTGTCGATGGACTCCTGGCGGGCGGCCTCGATGAAGGCGCAGGTGTTGACCACCACCAGGTCCGCCTCCTCGGGGGAGGGGGCCGCCTCGAAGCCGTCCCTGGTCAGGGTCCCGACCAACTTGTCCGAGTCGACCTGGTTCTTCGGGCAGCCCAAGGTCTCGATCCAGTACCGCTCGGCCACCGGTCCAATCTACCGGTGCGCAGACCACGTGCCGGGCCGGGGCCGGGCCGGGGCCGGGCGCGGCTCGGGCCCCCCGCGTTTCGGAGGGCCCGTGACCGGTACGCGGAGAGGGAGGGATTTGAACCCTCGGACCCAGTTACCCAGGTCAACTCATTAGCAGTGAGTCCGATTCGGCCGCTCTCGCACCTCTCCTTGCCTGTTCAGGGGCACTTATTCCCGTCTGCCATCTGTTCAGGTCTTCCCCGTTGGCTTATATGTTGGCCTGTATTCTCCGGTCGTCGAAGAACGGGCCAGGACAACGAGACGCCCTAAGGGTACAGGATCGTTTCGGCGGCGAGATCCCCGGTCCTGGCACCTGCTGGTGTTCGTCGGCCACCGGGCCTGTCCTCCCGAGGACTGTGGTGGGATCGGCGGGTTCAGGCCGTCCATCTAGGCCATCGCCGAGTCCAGTCACGAGGGGCATGACGAGTACCTCGACTGGGTCGAGCACCCCTTCGGCCTCGAGGCGTCAGTGTGGCTGCCGCAAGTGCCACCCTCCAGCGGGTCCGCCTAGCAGGATCCTCCGCGGATCTCCTTAACTGGTGCAGCTGAGCAGATCCTGGCGGTCCTCAGCGCTCCGAGCTGAGAACCATTGGGATTCGTCCACCAAGTCATCGACAGAGCGATCTCCTGCCTTCATTGCCTGCCCCCTACCGGCACTTCTGTGACACCATGACACGACACGGAGGGGGGACAGCGTGGCTCCACAGACGTTCGATGCCGTCATCGAGGCCGCGAGGGTCGCGCTGGCCGCAATGGCAAAGGGCGATCCCGGGCCGACCACTGCCCTGTGGTCGCGGCGCGACGACGCGGTTTTGGCGAACCCGCTTGGCCCACCGATCGTCGGATTCGAGCTGGTCGCAGCCGAGTCGGCCCGCGTGGCCGCGATGTTCGTAGATGGCGGACCTCCGGAGTTTGAGGAGATCACCCGCTGGGCGACTGACGACCTCGGGTACATCCTGGCCATCGAACATACGCAGGTCCGGCGCGCCGGGAGCGATCTGCGCGTGTCCCTAGATCTCCGGGTCACGACGATTTTTCGGCGCGAGGAGGATGGCTGGTACCTGTGCCTGCGTCATGCCGACCGCGTGACCACCCCTCAGGTACCGACGTCGCCCACGTGACGGGCAAGCGTCTCCTACCGCCGAATGGGGGCTCGCTATCCAAGGGCGGGCGCAAGTTAGTCCCGAGCCATAACCGATAGGCCCCCGGTGACACGCATTCTGGCGCGCGTGAGGTCGAGAGGATGGAGTGCTGAATGGCAGCTCTACATTCCTATGGTGCCAAGATCGCTGCAACGACCTCGTCCGGGTGTGGCATCGCTGCGAACTGCTGTGCGAGCTCACCAGCGCGGGCGCGAACTTTTGAGTCGGTAATCTGGTGATCGATATGAGCCGCCAAGACATCTGGGTCTGCACCCGCGACGTCCAGACTTACCGCCACTCCGGCCGCTGCGAGCGCGTCAGCGTTGTCGAACTGGTCCGCCGCAACCGGAAGCACCACCTGTGGGATGCCGGTGGCTCCGGCAGCGAACACGGTTCCGGCACCACCGTGCGACACAACGACTGAGGCTCGAGCGAGCACAGAGGATTGCGGAACGTAGGAGCGGACGTGGATCCGCGATCTTGCACGATTGGGGAGTTCACTGATCAAGTCGGACAGGTCGACAGAGCTTCCGGTCGTGACCACGGCATCGATATCCTGACCTGCCAAGGCATGAAGGAGAACGCGCCACGGCGCGATCTGTGCCACCTCGGTGCCATAAGTGAGATAGACGAGCGGCCGTTCGGTCCCCAGTCGGTTCAACCAGTCCGGACTTAAACCGTAACCGTCTGCCGGCACCGGACGCACGTCCTGTACTGCAGCTGCACTGCTCCGTTGCCCGAGCATCGGAGGAAGCGGATGCAAGTAAGCGTGCGCGTACAAGCCGAGGTCGGATGGCACCCAACATCCGAGCGAATCCCAGAGCGGCGAAACCGCCCGAACGGCACTGTCAACGATGGCCGCAGGGAGCACGCCACTGAATCCCACCACAATGCAAGGCAACCCACGGATCGTCGCCAATGGGCCCGATCCAAGCTCCGCAACTTCGTGGACGACCACATCCGGACGAACCTCGTCGAACACCGCCACTAGATCGGCAGCCATCACGGGAGCTGCAAGCTCGGCAAAGAGACCCGGGAAGAAGATTGCGCGTCGCTCGCGAGGTGCAACTGAGAACACCTCGGGATGCCGTTGGAGGAAGTGAGCCTGGCGCTCGTCACCGTTCATGCCCGCGGCGCGAACCGTGAATCCAAATCGCTCCACCACGGAGCAGGACCCCGCCGCCGTCGCCCGAACGATCTCGTGTCCGGCATCACGTAGCGCCCGAGCTATCGGTACCACTGGGTAGATGTGGCCTGTACCGCTCGTAGTCGCTATCAACACTCGCATGGCAATGTCCCTTCGAACGAAACACTGACGCATCTTCGGGTCGAAACACAGTCTTAAGGGCTGCCCGCTCGGGGGATGCTACGGCACGTGCGAAACGCTTGCAGTGTCACAGTGACCCTGCCCCCGAACGCCGGGTAGGGGCGCGTTATCCACTGACCCGTTCTTGCATTCCGCGAGCTGCCACTCTCCGGCACTGCGGGGTGCCAACTAGTACCGCCAGCGGTACCGCATCGTGAGCTCTGCATCGTCCTGGGATGGGGGACGCGCCTCGGCATCCGCCTTGGGAATCTCGATTCAGTCCCCTCGGCGATGAGCCAAGACATTCCGCGTCCGATAGACCAAGCGGTTGGCCCACCTTTGATCCGAACCGGGCCGAATCCCTGGGGCTCGGGCCAGTCTCGAGCACAGCGTGATGGTAAGTATGGCGATGCAAGTTCCGAGAGCCCATCCGGCCAGGACGTCTGTCGGCCAGTGCACGCCGAGAACCAGGCGACTGACTCCGATCGCCCCGGCGAGCAGCGCGCCGACGACCACGGGTATCCATCTGACCAGTGGCTTGCGGAAGATGAACATGGCCGTTGCGAGTGCGATCGCCAAGATCACCCCCGCACTGTCCGTCGCATGGCCTGAGGGAAATGAGGCATCACTTTCCGCTACAAGGTGGAGGGAAACAGGCGGCCGCGCCCTTCCGAAGACGCCTTTCACGACCAGCACGGTGAAGCCAGCACCGAAGAGAGCGACCAGCGGCGCGATGGCGACGCCGACGGGGGCTTTGCGCCTCCAAAGAACAACACCGGCCAGGACGGCGACGAGGGCCAGGACCGGCGCCGCTCCAATGTCAGTCGCCACCTTCGCAGCCGAGTCGAAGGTTCCCGAGCGATGGTCCGTGAAGAATCGGAGGACGGATGCATCGTCTCGAGTCATGCCGTCGTGCTCGCGAACGGCGTCAGCGGCAGCGCCAAAGAACATGGCCGAGGCAACCACCAAGAGGGCGGCAGAGGCAGTCGCAACGAGCGTCTCTAGGCCGGGAAGATTAGGTCTGTGGACGTCGCGGAATGGCGAGGGACTACTGGACGTCATCTAGCGATGGTAGTTCGACGCTGCGCGGATTCCCCGACAGGTCGAAGGTGCCAGAGCCGCCCTCGTCGGGTCATCGGGTAGGTGCCCCCGAACGCCGGGTCGGTGGGATGCCTCTCCACCTCAATCCCCATGGGAACGCAAGTTCGCGGCCTGGCTCACTTTCACCGAGACCGGCTGTCGCCGGAGTGCGGTTGGCGATTCAACAGGCGCATTGGAGTCGGCAGCGTCCGGGGGTCAACGGAAGTATCGGGTCAGTTCAGGTCACCGCAACGTGGTTTGCGCAATCAGGTTGCGTTGCTAGGGCCGAGCGGCCCTGGGATCCGTTGGCCCGCCGGCTCCGTCCGGGGAGCTTCCGCGTCTCCGTGGATGGCACCGAGCGAGTCGGGCAATTCGCCGTAAGTCCCGGTTCGACTCGGCGCCCCGCATCTGGATTGATTCACCGTCAGCGTTCATCGGCCGGGTTCTTGCCACAAGGAGTGGACGCTGAACTCCAAGTCGCCGGAAGGCGTTGCAATGGGCGCCCGCTCCTGTCAGCTTGGTCGTAGCGGCGTGGGGCAAGGACCGCGAGGGGGCATCATGAACCTGGCAGGTGAGTTCGCGATCTCGTGTGAGGTGTGCGGCCAACTGGTTTCGGCCGTCGACGTGCAGCCGCGAAAGGACCCCCGGGGTTTCCACAAGCTGGCGGGAAACGCTCTCCTGTGTGCGCGATGCGCCTGGATCGTCGATCACATCCCGCGAAGCTTGGGCCCCGATCCCTTCAGCGCGCTGATTTCCGTGCCGGCTGATCCCGGAGCACGAGGGCGGTCGACGAACCGTTGAGATCGGTGAGTCGCGGGGCCCGGACTACCGAATATCGAGTCGCCTGCACGCTCCGGGTATCCCACAACGGTGATGCCCACGGCCCCAAGGGCTGAGAACGCACTCCAGGTGCTCGTTACTGCTGACAGGGCTCGAGTTGAAGACCGTCGATGAACGAAACGCCGTTCGTGGTCAGCTCGTCGGCCTATCGCCAACATCGCTTGGACAAGAGTGTGCCATCTGCTAGCGCGATGATGGCTCAAGAGCGAATGACTGTCTGGCTACTTGGCCCGTCATTCCGGCAACCGCGCAGCTCAACCGCACGGTGCCCCAACGGAAGAGCTGGCCGCCAAGTCTGGCGGCAAGGGGTCGGCGTCCGGGTGTGACGTCCCCGGAAGGCTTGTGCATCATGCCGACTACGACGTTCTCAGCCGGCCTGGCCGAGGTTCCTTACGTTCAGTCGCTGGTGATCTCCTCGAGGGGCCGCCGGTGACAGACGCACTTGTCCCAGCGGAACCGTGCTTCTCCGAGTACGCGAGTGAATGGCTCGACGCCCGTCACGATCTTGCTGTTCGAACCGTCGAGCTCTACCAATGGCTCCTTCGCCGTCACATCCTCCCGACCTTTGGAGACAAGTCGTTGGTGGCAATCACGCCTGCTCCAATCCGTCTCTGGCACTCCGGTATCGCTCGTGAGCACCCGACGACAGCTGCCAAGGCATATCGACTCGTCTCTTCGATCATGCGGACGGCCGTCGCTGACGAGCTCATTGCGAAGTCACCGTGTCAGGTGCGAGGCGCGGCGACCGAGCGAGCAGCCGAACGGCCCATCGCCACGGTGGCCGAAGTCGAAGCGTTGGCAAATATGATGCCGGACTGCTTGCGGATTGCAGTGCTGCTCGCCTCGTGGTGCCAGCTCCGTCGTAGCGAGGTCCGCGGGCTACAGAGGAAGGACATTGACGTCTCCGCCGCCACGCTATCGGTCACCGAGACGCGGACCACGGCGATGTCAGGTGCGACGGCGATCAAGGCACCGAAGACCAGGGCGGGTCGGCGCACGGTGGCCGTCCCCGGTCCCACCCTCGAGGCACTTGTCGCACACATGGAGACGTTCACAGGTCCGGAACCGGACGATCTTGGGGTGCAGGTGACCGACCGGGTCCTGGGGCTTGCCTGGAATCGGGCCCGTCTCGCCGTCGGCCGACCGGATCTCCACTTCCACGATCTGCGGCACTCCGGACTGACCTGGGCAGCCGCCACCGGGGCCCGTGTGGCCGAGCTGATGCGACGTGCCGGACACGCCTCCCAGTCGGCGGCTCTGCGTTACCAGCGCGCCACCGACGCCCGGGATCGGGTGCTGGCGGACGCTCTGGCCGAGCTGGCCGGATAGCCGGTAGGGGGAGTCTGGTAGGCGAGGAGTCGTCGGCAGGTACCGCCGTCAGCTGGCGAGCGGCCGATCTGGCCGGTCCTTCACCTCGATATCGACTTCGCAACCAAGCAGATAGAGCAATGAGAAGAGCTGGCGTAGCGACTTCGTGTAGTTGGTGGGATCCAGGAGGCGGTACAGCTGGGCGGGAGAGGTGTGCAGCCAGCGGGCCACTTCCCGAGCCGAGAGCCCCGACGCCTCGAACTTCGACCTTGCCGCTTGGGAGAGCCGGTACATCGTCAGTTCCGCCATGTAGGCGGGATCCTCGTTGTACTCGAAGACGTCGTCGACGTGAACGCTGCCGTCGTCTCCGGAAGTGAGTCGGTAGGTGAAGCCCTCCCGGCCGAGCTCTGGATCGACGTACACCTCGACGGGTCGGGCAGACGCCGACGGTGCCGGGTCGGCCTTCGAATAGGGGAACACGAGATCTTGTCCACGGGTGCGGACCTCGAAGGTGTGCTTGCGATTGTTCGGCACCACTTCCAGGATCTTCACAGCTTCCCCTCCTCTACGAGGTCTCTCAGTAGTCGTTCGACCCGTGCCCCGCCTGGCACGTTCATGGGCCGCCAGGCGTCGAGGTCCCACTGCACCACCAGCGTCCCGTCTCGGTAGACGTGTACGTGGCGGGGGCTGAGATCACCGATCCAGCCCACGAAGACGTACCCACCACGGCGGATCTTTGGGATCCGCGAGGTGTTGCCACACGCGGTAACACTCAGTGTGGTCGTCGAGCCGCACTTGTGTCCTCAGCTCGATGCGCTGAGGACACAGGCGATCAGGGGCAGGTGCCGGCGCGGAGCATCGGGTGGCGGAGCCGTCAGCTCGACGGGTCCGCCACATCCACTACCTACCCAATGTCGTGCACTTCAGGGCGCGACGCCGACCCGGCAGTGATCGGGGACATTCCCGGGTGAACGAGATGCTGGAATGGTCTTCATGCAGACAGACATTCGATTGGGTGACCTCGACGACATAGCCGTCGTGCAGCTCCTTCGCGCACTGGATGAGGAGATCCAGGACCGATACGACGACCCGGTCGAAGACTTCGTTCTGAAGCTCAGTCCGGAGGAGGTGGCGCCCGGGCACGGTGCGATCGTGGTGGCATGGGCGGACGAGGAGGCAGTCGGATGCGGCGCCGTTCGTCTCATTGATGCTGAGACCGCTGAGCTCAAGCGCATGTACATCGTTCCTGATTTCCGCCGGCATGGGCTGGCAAGAGCGGTCCTTGGATTCCTCGAGGATCGCGCTCGTGCGCTGGGAGCCACTCGGGTCGTTCTGGAGACAGCCGTCAATCCGCCAGCCGCGGTTGCCCTCTTTCGTGCTGCCGGGTACGAAGAGATCCCGAAGTTCGGCCCCTATGTCGAGTCCGAAACCAGCTTCTGCATGGGCAAGGGTTTCGAGCCTCCCAAGTAGGCACTGGACCGTCTTCATGGCGTCTCACGCATTACCGGCTCTTCGCGTTTCAGCGGGGTGTGATCGTGGCGAGCAGGTTCCAGTTCGGCTTGCCGGCGTAGAGGAGTGAGCGGATCCGGTAGTTCCGGAAGGACGTGAACCCGAATGCCGCGCGCTTCACCCG
>Ga0209012_1000674_pt1 | contig 43917 bp, 40 predicted proteins | sample RS3BMetagenome_FD_184735 | JGI IMG/M metagenome (GOLD analysis project Ga0209012, IMG submission 184735) | Ferric oxide microbial mat and aquatic microbial communities from Rainbow Spring, Yellowstone National Park, USA - RS3B (SPAdes) (version 3) ...
AACGTCCGGGTCAGCACCCCGACCGAGACGAGGTCGGACAGCCGCCGGTCCGATGCAGGCTTCCTCCAACCACCACGGGGCACAGCGACAAACTACATCATTGTGACCTTAACTGAACGGTATTGCGTTTAGTCCCGCACTCGATCTCGGGCCGAGGACCGCGATCACGAACCTCGCTGACCAGGAACTTCCGATTCGCCCGCCGGGCAATCAGCCGAATTCAGCTACTCCGCCAACGTAGCGCTCAATCACACGCCCTTCTGCGAACCGTAGGCCCCTGACCTGCACCATCGGGTGGAGGTGAAGGGACTCGAACCCTCGGCCTCTACATTGCGAACGTAGCGCTCTACCAGCTGAGCTACACCCCCGACCGCGGAGAGATTAGCCGCCACCCGACCCCCGGCCCGCCGTCGGCCGGGAGGGGCCCCGACCCCGGCCGCCGCCCGGTCGATCCACCGGATCAGCCGCCTGCTCGGCCCCCGAGCGAGGCGGAAGGGGTGGACCCACCGGCGCCCGTATGGCCCGCCGGCGAGGTGGAGGTCGAGGTCGTCGGTGGCACCGTCGCCGTGGTGGTGGTCGTCGGCGGGACCGAGGTGGTGGAGGTCGTCGGCGGCACCGTGGTGGAGGTCGTCGGGGGACTCGATCCGGTGCCGGCCGGGATCGGGAAGTCGAAGGCGGCGGTGATGCAGTCGCCCGGCTGGACGGCCAGCACCTCGTAGATGCCGGGCGAGCCGGGCAGGGCCCAGACGTCGAGCGGCGGCCCGGACTGCAGGCAGGCGAGCTGGGGGGCGGTGCTCAGCAGGCCGCCCAAGGTGCCCACGAAGGTACCGCCGGTCAGGACCGAGGCGACCGGGGTCAGGGGTACCGTCTGACCCTGCCAGATCCCCGTCGTCGTGTAGCCCGTGCCCGGGAGGCCGGCCGCCGTGGTCGTGGTGGGCGACGAACTGGTCGCGGTGGGACCGGTCGAGAGGTCCTTGACCGGCGGGGCGTTCCCGAGGAGGGCCGCCAGCATGGCCGGGTCGTTGCCGTCCATGCCCAGCGCCCAGATGCCCAGCCCGCGGATGTGGAAGGCGTTGGCCAGCTGGGCCTTGAGGGCGAGCGACGTCGGGTTGTCGAAGTAGGTCTCGTGCCACTGGCCGCCCACCTGGTACGAGGTCCAGGCCGTCTGGGTGGCGTCGTCCCAGTAGGTGGGGTTGCCGGCGGCCGCGATGGTCCCGTAGCTGAGAGGGGTCTCACCCCCCGTCGACTGGGCGCCCTGGGTGCCGTTGGTGGTGGGCCAGTCGTATCCGTAGTACGGCACCCCCAGGATCACCTTGGAGGCAGGCATCACCGCGGTGAACTGCTGGAGCGCCTCGGTGTCGTTGTACCCGCCGCCGACCAGCGGGGCGGTCGGGCTGGGGGTCACCGGGTCGTTCATGTCGTAGGCCATCACGAAGAACCCGTCGAGCGCCGGGGCCAGCGCCGCCACGTCGTAGAACCCGGCCGAGTCGGCCGCCGCACTGGCATAGGTGGCCATGGTGACCTGCCAGTGCGGGTTGGCGGCGTGCAGGGCGTTCGAGACCTGGGTGAGCAGCGCGGTGAGGCCGTTCCGGTCGGCCGACCCCTGGCCCTCGAAGTCGAAGTTCACGCCGTCGAGGTTCTTGGCGCTGACCGCCGCGATCAGGGCCGCCGACAGCGTGGCCGGGGCGTTGGGGTCCGAGGTGATCTGGTCGAGGGCGCTCTGGCTGAAGCAGGTCACCGTCAGCACCACCCGGGCACCGGCGGCGTGCGACCGGGTGACCAGGTTGGCCAGGTCCTGGCTCTCGTAGCCGTTCCACCCCGACCCGCTCTGGTCCAGCGTGCCGTTCCCGTTGGCGTCGACACTGAAGTACGCCAGCGTGGTCAGGTCGGCGACATTGAACCCGCTCGACTCCGGCAGCGTCCAGTACGGCGCGTACCCGAAGATCTCGTGGCTCTGGAGCGGCGCCGACCCGGCCAGGTTCGGGGGGGCCGGCGCCGGGGCGCTGATGGCCGCCGGCAGGTTTGGGGTCTGGGGGGCGGCGGTCGCCTGGAAGATGTTGCCCGAGAAGCCGGGCATCCGGGCGCCGGCGGCGTGGCGGGGGGTGCCCGAGGCGGCGCCACCGGGGGCGAGGGAGGCGGTCGCCCCTCCGGCCACCAGGGCGACAACCAGCAGCCCGGCGGCGATGGGCCCGAGCCGACGGCGACCCTGTCCGTGGCGGGGATGCCGGCTCCATACGCCCCACGCCACCAGGCGGGCGGTGACCGACGCGGCCACGGCCGCGGCCATCCCCTCCGCCGTGGCCCGCCCGGCGGACAACCAGCCACCCACGGTGGCCATCGCCCCGGGTCCGGCGTCGGACGCCTCGAGATCGTGGGCCCACTGGGCCGACAGGTCGCCCAGGGTCCGGAAGAAGGAGACCAGTTCGGGAGCGGGCACCACGAAGCGGCGGGTCCGGACACCGCCGGGGTAGGTGGGTCCGTGGGAGACGATCTCGAGCACCTGTCCGGTGGCGCCGTCGACCGCTCCGGCCGACCGGTCGGCGGAGAACCCCTGCAGGTGCGACCAGGTCACCAGGGTGGGCACCGCCGTCCACCGGTCGCCGGTCGGGGCGATGGTGATGCCCGAGCCTCCCAGCGCCAGATCCACCCGGCCGGCCGGCCCGCGGCCGGACGGGGCCAGCTCCACCACGCCGGTCAGCACCGTGGCAGCGGTCGTCGAAGGCTTCGTGGCGTGGGGTCGGAACATGGGCATCAGGTGGTGTTGTCGCAGGTAGCGGCGTTCAAGTCTGGTGCAGGTGGACACGAAAGGCAATAGCCCCCGTCCTCCGGTCACCGCTCGGCCGAGCGGAGCCATACCGGTTGCGGGGAGCGGTAACGTGGGGCGGTGCGCACGGATCGGACGATCCGGGTCCGCACCCACTGAAGGCCGGCTGATCCCATGGACCACTCCACGCACACCGACACCGGCCGAGGAGACGGGTAGCGTCGTGCTCTTCGTCGAGGTCTTCCGCTTCCTGTTCGTCCTGGCCGGCGCCGGCGCCGGCCTCGAGGTCGGCCACCACGTGGGTGGAGGTGCCCACGGGCCGATCATCGGCATGCTGCTGGGCGCCGCCGTCTTCTACGTGGTCGGCGGCATCATCGGCCGACTGCTCGACCGGGGCCTCCAGCGGGCGGTCTTCCTCCTCCGCAACATGCCCCCCGGGGAGGTCTTCGCCGCCTCCATCATCGCCACCACCGGACTGCTGCTGGGCCTGGTCATCGGCCTCCCGCTGCTGGCGCTCTACCGGTCGACCATCGAGGTGCTGATCACCGCCGCGCTCGCCTGGGTGCTGGCCACCCTCGGTTGGCGGCTGGGTGCCGCCAAGGGCCGCCAGGTGGTGGCCGCCGCCGGCCTCTCCCGCATCCTCTCCCCGCCGGTGGAACCACCGCCCGGCTACGCGCTGCTGGTGGATGCCTCGGCGATCATGGACCGGTTCCTCCTGGTGCTGGGGCGATCGGGTCTGCTCCCGGGCGGCCTGGTCATCCCCCAGTTCGTGGTCGATCAGGTCCGGACCCTGGCGGACGGACCGGACCCGGTCTCCTCCCGGAGGGCCCGGCGGGGGCTCGAGTCGGTCGAGGCACTCCGCGAGGCGGGGGTGCCGGTCCACGTGGCGCCCGACGAGGTACCCGAGGTCGACGATGCCACCACCAAGCTGGTCACCGTGGCCCGGCGCCTGGGCCTCCGCATCGGCACGTGCTCATCGACCGTGATCGAGATGGCGGGCGATTGGGAGCTTCCGGCCGTGGATCTTCGGCGGCTGACCGGCGACCTCACCCCGGACCACCCCCCGGGTGAACGCCTGGTGATCGACCTGGTCAAGGAGGGCCGCCAGGCCCGCCAGGCCGTGGGCTACCTCCCCGACGGCGACATGGTGGTGGTCAACGACGCCTCCCACCTGGTGGGGTCGCAGGGGGTCGAGGTCACCGTGCTCTCCACCCGACCCACCAACCAGGGCCTGATGCTCTTCGCCCGGCTCACGGTAGAGAGCGGCAGCAACCGCGACATCGGGTCCACCACCCCGGCCGCCGCCACCGGACCCACTGCCTGAGCCCGAGCCGCTCCCCGGGCGCGCCGAGCCGGGTCCGCCAGGATGCACCGTGGGAACCGTTCTCCTCCTGTGCAGGGGTGGAGGACGACGTGAGCGAAGGACAGGTTCCGGACCAGGTGGACGCCAGGGTCCTCACCACCACGCAGCTCATCGAGGCGTTGCGGGAGGCGGCGCGGGGGGCGTCCGGCACCGAGGCCGCGGTAGGCCTGATCATCGCGCACGGATGGTGGCTCACCCACGACGGGTTCCTCCGCAACGTGACCGTCCACCCCGCCCGGACCGCCTCCGAGGTGCTCATGGCCGTGGCGGACTGGGGTGCCCTGTGCGACCTGACCGAGGAGGCCGGGCTCCAACACGCGTTCGCCGCGGTGCTGACCGTGGCCGTGGAGCTGGCGTCCTGGCTCGACACCGGTTGGCGCTTCCAGGAACTCGTCGGCGGGCTCGATCCCGCCGATACCGTCCTGGTGCTCCGGGCCGTACTCCACGCCCGCCTGGGACGGGAGGCCGGACCGGTGGAGCTCACGCCGTTCCCGATGTGAGGCGTCCCGGGCGCAGGGCGGCGCCCCGGGCCGCCGCGATCCGCGCCGCGGTCGCCCCAACGGGCCGACCCTCCTCCCCCCCACCGCCCGGCCGGGCGCCGTCAGGCGCTCTTGACCGCCGCCACCAACTTGGTCAGGGTGTCCTTGGCGTCGCCGAACAGCAGCGTGGTCTTCGGGTTGAAGAGGAGCTCGTTGTCGATGCCGGCGAAGCCGGGCCGCATCGAGCGCTTGAGGAACACCACGTTCTGCGCCTGGTCGGCGTGGATGATCGGCATGCCGTAGATGGGGCTCCCGGGGGTGTCGTTGGCCGCCGGGTTGACCGTGTCGTTGGCCCCGACCACCAGGGCCACATCGGCGGTGGGCATCTCTGGGTTGGCCTCGTCCATCTCCTTCAGCTCGTCGTAGGGCACGTTGGCCTCGGCGAGCAGGACGTTCATGTGGCCGGGCATGCGGCCGGCCACCGGGTGGATGGCGTAGAACACCTCCACGCCCCGCTCCATCAGCAGGTCGGCCAGCTCCCGGGCGGTGTGCTGGGCCTGGGCCACGGCCAGGCCGTATCCGGGGATGATGACCACCTTCCGGGCGTAGGCCAGCAGCACCCCGATGTCCTCGGGGGTGCCGGCCTTGACCGGGCGGGCGTCGGCCCCGGCCTCCCCGCCCGTGGCGGTGACCACCGAGCCGAAGGCGCTGAAGAGCACGTTGGCCAGCGATCGACCCATGGCCTTGGACATCATGCGGGTGAGCAGGATGCCCGAGGCCCCCACCAGGGTGCCGGCGATGATCAGCAGATTGTTGTCCAGGGCGAAGCCCGACGCCGCCACGGCCAGGCCGGTGAACGAGTTGAGCAGCGAGATGAGCACCGGCACGTCGGCGCCGCCGATCGGCAGCACGAAGATGACCCCGAGCACCAGGGCCAGCACCAGCATCACCACTAGGAGCGGCGTGCTGGCGGTCAGCACAGTGGCCACGCCCACCCCCACGATGGCCAGGCCGACGATGGCATTGATGACCTGCTGGCCCGGGTAGGTGATCGGGCGGCCGGTGATCAGCTCCTGGAGCTTGATGAAGGCGATGGCGCTCCCCGAAAAGGAGACGCAGCCGATCAGCACCCCGAGGATGACCTCGACGATCCTGTAGATCGCCGGCTTGCCGACCAGGGCGTCGTTGGAGGTCAGGATCAGGAAGGAGGTGAACGACACCAGCGCCGCCGCCCCGCCGCCCACGCCGTTGAAGATGGCCACCATCTGCGGCATGGCGGTCATCTTCACCTTGCGGGCCGCCGGTACCGCGATGACGGCGCCGATGACCATGGCCACTACCATCAGGATCAGCCGCGACCCGGCGTGTCGCACCGACGGCACCGCGAAGGTGATGGCGATCGCCGCCGCCGCCGCCACCGCGCCGAGGATGTTGCCCTGCCGGGCGAACTTCGGGGAGCTCAGGCCCTTGAGGGCCAGGATGAAGCCGATAGCGGCCAGCAGGTAGACCAGGTCGACCCAGGTGTTGAGGGTCATGACGGCGCACCGCCCGTGTCCCCGTCCGACGGGCGGTCGGCCTTGGCCGCCCGGTCCGACGGCTTGGCCTTGAACATCTCGAGCATCCGGTCGGTGACCACGAACCCACCGACGATGTTGAGGGTGGCCAGCAGTACGGCGAAGAAGGCCAGGGTGACCTGGACACCTCCGTGGGCCGATCCCATGATGTACATGGTCCCCACCAGGATGATCCCGTGGATGGCGTTGCTGCCCGACATCAGCGGGGTGTGGAGGATGCTCGGGACCTTGGAGACCACCTCGAGGCCGACGAAGGCGGCCAGCACGAAGATGGTCAGCAGTTCGATGATGCCGACGTTCATGACGGCGCCCCCTTCTCGTCGGGTGTCTCGGTCGTCCCGGCCGGCGGCCGGGGTGCCTCGGCCGGGGCGGCGGGTGCCGGGGCGGGCAGCCCCAGGGCCTCGGCGGTGGGTGCGTGGACCACGGTCCCGGCCCGGACCACGCAGGTGCCGGCCACGATCTCGTCGTCGAAGTCGGGCGCCAGCTCACCGTCCTTGACGATGAGGGCCAGGAAGTTGGCGATGTTGCGGGCGTAGAGGAAACTGGCGTGGGTGGGCATCGAGGCGGGCGGGTTGGTCAGGCCGACCACCGTCACCCCGTGGACCACCACCTCCTTCCCCGCCTCCGACAGCTCGCAGTTGCCGCCGGAGTCGGCGGCCATGTCGATCACCACGGCCCCCTCGGCCATCCCGTCGACCATCGCCGCGGTGACCAGTACCGGGGCCTTGCGGCCGGGGATCTGGGCGGTGGTGATCACCACGTCGGCGGCGGCCACCTCGGCGGCCAGCAGCTCCTGCTGCTTGGCCAGGTACTCGGCCGACTGCTCCCTGGCGTACCCGCCGGCCCCGTCCTGGGTCTCGAGGCCCAGCTCCACGAAGGTGGCGCCCAGGCTCTGGACCTCCTCCTTGGCCGCCGCCCGGACGTCGTAGGCGCGGACCACCGCCCCCAGCCGACGGGCGGTGGCGATGGCCTGCAGCCCCGCAACCCCGGCGCCCATCACCAGCACCTTCGCCGGCGGCACCGTCCCGGCCGCCGTCATGAACATCGGGAAGAACTTGGCCAGGTGCTCGGCGGCCGACAGCCCGGCCCGGTAGCCCCCCACGGTGGCCTGGGAGGACAGGGCATCCATGGCCTGGGCCCGGCTGATGCGGGGCAGGAGGTCGAGGCTGTAGACGCTGGCACCCTTGTCGGCCAGGGCCTTCACCACGTCCGACGAGGCCACCGGCTGGAGGAAGCTGACCACCGACACCCCGTCGGGCAGCTGTGCGACCTCCTCGAGGGTCGGGGGCTGGACGCGGACCACGACAGCGGCGCCGGCCACCGCGGTGGCGGCGTCGGGCACCACGGTGGCCCCGGCCGCCTCGTAGGCGGCGTCCGGAAACCGGGCCATGCTCCCGGCGCCGGACTGCACGATGACGTCGATCCCCGAGCCGGCCAGCTTTCCGGCCACCTCCGGGACGAGCGCCACCCGCGTTTCGCCCGCGCGGGACTCAGAACTGACAGCGAGTTTCACGGCCAGTGGTATAGCGGAAACCTGGCCCGGGCGCCCACTCGACCGCCGGCGGCGGGCACCCGGCCACGGCCTGCAGGGTTCAGGCCCGGGACTTGCCCGAGCTGCTCGAGATCCGTTTCGACGAACCGGCCTTGGGGGGCTTGCCCCCGGCCCGGGCCGGCTTCCCCGGGTCGCCGCCCTTCCGCCCCCCGCCGGGCCAGCGGCCCGGGAGCAGGGTGAGCGGCTCCGACCTCGAGTAGCGGGGCACCACCGGGGCGGCGGCCAGGGCGGTCGCCTCCTCGGCGGACAGGGGGCGGGCGAAGAAGAACCCCTGGGCGCCGTCGGCGCCGAACTGCCGGGCCAGTGCCACCTGGTGGGCTGTCTCCACCCCCTCGACGATGGCGGACATGCCGCACGAGTGGGCCAGGTGGACGACCGACTCGACCACCATGCGGTTGACCCCCTCGCCCTTCTCCAGGCCGGAGATGAACGAGCGGTCGATCTTGACGATGTCCACCTTCAGGCGCCGGATCGGCTCGAACGACGACCAGGCGGTGCCCACGTCGTCCACCGCCAGCAGGACACCCATGGCGGTGAGGGCGCGCAGATCGAGGACCGCCTCCTCGTCCGAGGCGGTCGTCTCGCTGATCTCCAGCGTCAGCTGGCTGGATCCGAGGCCCGACGACTCCAGGGCGCTGTAGACGGCCCGGACGGCGGCACCGTTCCGCAGCTGGCTGGTGTGGCAGTTGACCGCCAGCTGGACACTCGGGGACCAGTCGCTGGCCTGACTGCACGCGGCGGCCAGGACCCACTGGTTGAGCTGGACGATGTCGCCGTGGGACTTCGCCATCGGGAGCAGCCGGTCGGGTCCGATCTGGCCGAGCCGGGGGTGCTTCCAGCGGATCAGCGCCTCCATGCCCAGCAGCCGCCCGTCGGCCAGGTCCACCACCGGTTGGAACGTGAGGACCGGTTCACCCGGAACGCTGAAGGTCAGTTCCGGGATCGGCATCGCCTGCTCCATGGGGTCGCCTTCCCCGTCGCGGCAGCTGCCGCCGCCTGCCCTGCCCGCCTGTCCACCCTTCGGGATCGACGCGTTGGGCGGCCGACTTGAGCGGTTCTTGGGGTCTCGGGCCCGTCGCCATCGGGGACCCTCATCCCCGGGGTTTCCCCACCGCTCCCAGGAAGGCGGGCCATTCGCCGCCGCCGTGGGCCACCAGGTTGGCGCCGGTCACGTACCCCGCCAGGTCCGGCGAGGCCAGGAACAGGCAGAGCGGCGCGAGGTCGGCCGGCGTGCCGAACCGGCCCAGCGGCACGGTGGCCGCCACCGCCGCCATGCCCTCGGTCCCCCCGTAGAAGGAGTCGGCGGCCTCCGTCGCCACCAGGCCGGCACTGACGCAGTTGACCCGCACCCGGGGCGCCCACTCCACCGCCAGCGTCTGGGTGAGGTTGACCAGCCCGGCCTTGGCCGCCCCGTAGGCGGCGGTCCCCGGCGAGGGCCGCAGCCCGCTGACCGACCCGACGTTGACGATCGACCCGCCGCCGTCCTGGCCCTGCATCACCGCGTTGGCCGCCTGGGCGCAGAAGAGCGGTGCCAGCAGGTTGAGGGCCACGACGGAGGTCGAAAAGCGGGGTGAGGCGGTGGCCGCCGGCGCCTCCGGCGAGCCGCCGGCATTGTTGACCAGCACGTCGAGCCGGCCGAACCGCTCGGCGGCGGCGGTGACCACCGAGGCGGCCTGGTCGGGGTCCCGGAGGTCGGCGGTGACGTGGACCGCCCGCCGCTCGACCCCGTCCACGCCCCGGGCGGCGGGCAGGTCCCCGGCTTCGACGTCCGACCGGCCGCAGCTGACCACCTCGGCCCCGGCGGCCAGGAACGCCTCGGCGATGCCGCGGCCGATCCCCCGGGCCCCGCCGGTGACCACCGCCACCTGCCCGGCGAAGTCGAAGACGGGGATCCGGCCGTCGTCTCGCGATGCTCCCACTGCTGCCTCCGGGTCTCCGACTGGTACTGTCCTGACGCCGTATCAGATCACACGGCGTGTGAGCCCGCACGCGGACCCGTGCCGCGGCGGTCGGGCCGGGCCCGGCCGACGGTCGGGCCGCCGCCACGTCCACCGAACCCGGAGCCATCATGCCCATCGAGACCCGCCAACGACAGCCGGGCATCGCCGAGGTGGTCATCGACCACCCGCCGGTCAACGCCCTCGACGTGGACGGCTGGTACGCCCTGGCCGATGCGGTGCTGGCCGCTGGGCGGGTCCCCGACCACCGGGTGGTCATCGTCCGGGCCGAGGGGCGGGGCTTCTGCGCCGGGGTCGACATCAAGGAGATCCAGGCCAGGGGTGACGAGGCCCTGATCGGTGCCAACCGGGGGTGCTTCGCCGCCTTCGCCGCCATGTACGAGTGCGAGGTCCCGGTCGTCACCGCCGTTCACGGCTTCTGCCTCGGCGGGGGCGTCGGCATCGTGGGGAACTCGGACGTCATCGTGGCCTCCGAGGACGCCACCTTCGGGCTGCCCGAGGTCGACCGCGGGGCGCTGGGAGCGGCCACCCACCTGTCGCGCCTGGTCCCCCAGCACCGGATGCGGGCCATGGTCTACACCGCCCAGGTGGCCACCGCCGCCGAGCTCCACCACTACGGGTCGGTGCTCCGGGTGGTGCCGGCCGCCGAGCTGGTGGACGCCGCCTACGAGGTGGCCGCCGACATCGCCGCCAAGAGCCCGACCATCCTGCGGCGGGCCAAGGAGTCGCTGAACGGGATCGACCCGGTGGACGTGAAGCGCAGCTACCGGTTCGAGCAGGGCTTCACCTACGAACTCCACGTGGCCGGGGTGGCCGACGAGCAGCGGGCGGCCTTCGTCGAGAAGCGCGACGCCGACACCTCGAGGTAGGGGGGCGACCATGGCAGACAAGCGACTCACCCTCGACGAGCTGATCGGCGAGCTCCGCAGCGGCATGACCATCGGCATCGGGGGCTGGGGCTCCCGGCGCAAGCCGATGGCCGCCGTCCGGTCCATCCTCCGGTCCGACCTGGACGACCTGACCGTGGTGTCGTACGGGGGACCCGACGTCGGGCTGCTGTGCGCCTCGGGCAAGGTGTCGCGGGTGGTCTTCCCGTTCGTGACCCTCGACTCCATCCCCACCGACCCCCACTTCAAGGCGGCCCGCCAGGCGGGGACGGTGGCGGCCACCGAGTACGACGAGGGGATGTTCTACCTGGGCCTGCTGGCCGCCTCCCAGCGGGTGCCCTTCCTCCCGACCCGGGCCGGCCTCGGCTCGGCGGTGCTGGAGGTGAACCCGTCCCTGCGCACGGTGGTCTCCCCCTACGACGACGGCGAGGAGCTGGTGGCCATGCCCGCCCTGCGCCTCGACGCCGCCCTGGTCCACGTCAACCGGGCCGACGCCGGCGGGTCGGGCCAGATCCTCGGGCCCGACCCGTTCTTCGACGAGCTCTACCTCGGGGCGGCCGACCGGCGGTTCGTGACCACCGAGCGCCTGGTGGCCACCGACCGGTTCGCCGACGAGGGACCCCTGCAGTCCCTGTGCATCAGCCGCCTGCTCACCGACGGCGTGGTGGAGACGCCCGGCGGTGCCCACTTCACCGCCTGCGTCCCCGACTACCCCCGGGACGAGACGTTCCAGAAGGCCTACGTGGCCGCCGCCGGCGATCCGGCGGCCTGGTCGGCGTTCCGGGAGCGGTTTCTGGAGGTCGACGAGGCGGGCTACCAGGCAGCCGTCCGGGAGGCCGACGCCGAGCTGACCGCCCGCCAGACCGCCGAGCGGAACGCCGAGCGGGCGGCGGCCGCCGCACCCAGGGAGGCACGATGACCAGGGGACCCGACCTCGACGGCGGCACCGAGGGCGACACCGGCGCCGAGCCCGGCCCGGAGGCCCCGGTCACCCGGGCCGAGTACTGCATCGTGGCCTGCGCCGAGGTCTTCCGCGGGGACGGGGAGGTGATGGCCAGCGCCTTCGGCACCGCCCCCACCCTCGGTGCCCGCCTGGCCAAGCTGACCTTCAGCCCCGACCTCGTCCTCACCGACGGCGACGCCGCCCTGATGGTGGGGGCACCGGCCCTCGGCACCCCGGCCGACGACCTGGTGCTGGAGTCCCACATGCCCTACCGGAAGGTATTCGACGTGGTCTGGTCCGGTCGCCGGAACCTGATCATGATGGCCTCCCAGATCGACCGGGCCGGGAACCAGAACATCAGCGCCATCGGCGACTGGGCCCGCCCCCGGGCACAGCTGGTCGGCGTCCGGGGTGCCCCGGGCAACACCGTCAACCACCCGACCAGCTACTGGGTGCCGAACCACTCCACCCGGTCGTTCGTCGAGCGGGTGGACGTGGTGTCGGGCGTGGGGGCGCAGCGGGCGGCCGCCGCCGGGGCGGGCGCCGAGCGGTTCCACCGCCCCGGGGTGGTCGTCTCCAACCTCGGAGTCTTCGACTTCGAGACCCCCGACCGGCTGATGCGGATCCGTTCGGTGCATCCGGGTGTCACCGTCGAGGAGGTGGTGGAGGACACCGGGTTCGAGCTGGTCATCCCCGACGACGTGCCCGAGACCCGGCCGCCGACGCCGGACGAGCTCGGCCTCATCCGGGACGTGCTCGATCCCCGCGGGCACCGCGACCGCGAGGTCCGCGCGTGAGCGGGGGCAACCGGCCGCGCACCCACCCGGCGCTCCGGACCCGCTTCTGCGAATTGGTCGGGGTCGAGTACCCCATCGTCCAGACCGGCATGGGCTGGGTGGCCGGCCCGCGACTGGTGGCGGCCACCGCCGAGGCCGGCGGCCTGGGGATCCTGGCCTCGGCGACCATGACGCTCGAGCAGCTGGCGGCGGCCGTGGCCGAGGTGCGCGCCCGCACCGACCGCCCGTTCGGCGTCAACCTGCGCACCGACGTGGCCGACGTCGGCGACCGGGTGGCGCTGATGATCGACAACGGGGTGAAGGTGGCCAGCTTCGCCCAGGCCCCCCAGCCCGACCTGGTGACCCGCTGCCGAGAGGCCGGCCTGGTGGTGATGCCGACCGTCGGTGCCCGCCGCCACGCCGAGAAGGTGGCCGGGTGGGGGGTCGACGCCGTCATCGCCCAGGGCGGCGAGGGCGGCGGCCACACCGGCACGGTGCCGACCACCCTGCTGACCCCCTCGGTGGTCGACGCGGTGGGAGACCGGGTGGCGGTCATCGCCGCCGGGGGGTTCTTCGACGGGCGGGGCCTGGTGGCCGCCCTGGCCTACGGGGCCTCGGGCATCGCCATGGGCACCCGGTTCCTCCTGACCCGGGAGAGCCGGGTCCCCGACGCCGTCAAGCAGGTCTACCTGGACACCCCGGTCACCGGCACGGTGGTCTCCACCGCCGTCGACGGGGCGCCCCAGCGGGTGATCCGGACCCAGCTGGTCGACCACCTGGAGCGGGCCGGCTGGCTCCGGAACCTCCCCCGCGCCCTGGCCAGCGCCCACGCCTTCAAGCGCGAGACCCACACCACCCTGACCGCCCTCCTGCAGGAGGGCCGGGCGATGAAGCAGGGCAACGAGCTGTCGTGGCCCCAGGTGGTGATGGCCGCCAACGCCCCGGTGATGACCCGGGCCGCCCTGGTCGACGGCCGCACCGACGTCGGGGTGCTCCCCACCGGGCAGGTGGTGGGCCAGATCGGCGAGCTGCCGACGGTGGCCGAGCTGATCGACCGGGTGGTGGCGGAGGCCACCGAGGTGCTCGACCGCCTGGCAGCACCGGCGGGCTGAGCCGGGCCCCCTGCCTAGCCGGCGGCCGACGGGACGGCGGCGACGTCGGGCGGCACGGCCTCGGTGGCGGTCGCGGCGTGGGTCCGGGACTGCTCCCAGGCGGCGAAGGCGAAGGTCGGCCCCACATTGGCCAGCACCACCCATCGGCGCGAGGCGTCCAGCCGGGCGCGGACCTCCAGCGGCACCAGCTGCAGGGCGCTCACCACAGTGGCGCCGGCGGCCAGGGCGATGGCCACCACCAGCAAGGTCGAGGCTGCCGTCCCCCAGCCCGGGTCCACCAGCAGCAGCAGAATCTCCAGAGCCATCAGCCCGACGACGGTGACCACCGAGGCCCGCGCCACCCGGCGGGTGCGGACCAGGCGCCGGCGGGCGGCCGGCGAGCACGGGATCTGGACCACGATGCCGCCCCGGGGGCGACGGGCCAGGGCGATGACCACCAGGGCCGCCCAGCCGACCGGGCCGAGCAGGATGAGCAGCCAGGCCAGGCCCAGGCGGGACGAGCCCACGTGCGGCGGGGCCCTGACCGCCAGCTGGTCGCCGGTGGGGATCCCCTCGCGCACGCAGATGCCGGGCAGGCACCCTGTCACCGCATCCTCTGCGAACACCGCCACCTCGGCCATCGCCCCTCCTCTCCCCCCTTTCGTCACGCCGGGGGCGGGGCTTGAGGGAAAGTTCCGGGGCCGACCCAGGGCCGGGGGGAATCAGCCGAGGCGCTCGATGATGGTGGCGTTGGCCTGGCCCCCGCCCTCGCACATGGTCTGGAGCCCGTACCGGGCCCCGGTCCGCTCCATCTCGTGGAGGAGGGTGGTGAGCAGCCGGGCGCCCGAACCGCCGGTCGGGTGGCCGATGGCGATGGCCCCGCCGTTGACGTTGACCCGGGCCATGTCCGGGTGGTGCTCCTTCTCCCAGGCCAGCACCACCGAGGCGAACGCCTCGTTGATCTCCACCAGGTCGATGTCGTCCAGCGACAGCTTGGCCTTCTGCAGCACCAGGGTGGTCGCCGGGATGGGCGCCGTCAGCATGATGACCGGGTCGTTGGCCGCCACCGCGAAGGTGTGGAACCGGGCCCGCGGGGTCAGGCCCAGCTGGGTGGCCCGCTCCTCGCTCATCACCAGCACGGCCGCCGCCCCGTCGGAGATCTGCGACGACGACGCCGCGGTGACCAGGCCACCCTCCACGAAGGCCGGGGGCAGCGAGGCCAGCTTCTCGTAGGTCGAGCCGGCCCGGACCCCCTCGTCGAACGTGAGCGGGCCCTCGTCCGCCGGGTCGCCCTCGTCGGTCCCCGCCCGGGCCACCTTGTCGACCACGGTCGCCCGGCGGGTGGCCAGGGGCACGATCTCGCGGTCGAAGCGCCCCTCGGCGATCGCCCGGGCGGCCCGGTCATGGGACTCGAGGGCGAACCGGTCCATGGCCTCGCGGTCGATCCCCCAGCGTCGGGCGATCTCCTCGGCGCAGCGTCCCTGATGGATGAAGTCGAACCGGCCGTGCACCGTCGGTCCATAGGCCTCTCCGGGCCCGTGGTCGGTGGTCGAGCCGATCGGCACCCGGCTCATGGCCTCGACGCCGCCGCCGATGGCGATGTCCATGGCCCCGGACATGACCGCCTGGGCGGCGAAGTGGACGGCCTGCTGGGCCGAGCCGCACTGGCGGTCCACCGTGGTGCCCGGGACGGTGTCGGGGAAGCCGGCGGCCAGGGCGGCGTTCCGGCCGATGTTCATGGCCTGCTCCCCGACGGTCATGGTGCACCCGTAGACCACGTCCTCGACCAGGGCCGGGTCGAGGTCGTTCCGCTCGAGCAGGGCCCGCAGCGGCCGGGCGGCGAGGTCGACGGCGTGCCAACCCGACAGCCTCCCGTTCCTCCTCCCCACCGGGGTGCGGACGGCATCGACGATCACGGCGCTGGGCATGGGGCCATTGTGTCGCATCGGCCCCGGTTGCCGAAAATCTGTCGGTGTGTCAGATTTCCTCCGGTCACCTGCGGCGCCCGCCGGGAAATCCGCTCAGGACCGCGCACCACGCGCCGATAACCGTAGATGTGACCGAGAACGAGCCGATGGACCTTCGCTTCACCGACGCACAGGAGGAGTTCCGCAGCCGGGCGCGCGCCTGGCTGGAGGCCCACGTGCCGGCACCGGGGACCCTCCCGTCCCTCGACACCGCCGCCGGCTTCGAGGCCCACCGGGCCTGGGAGCAGACGATGTTCGCCGACCGGTGGTCGGTGGTGTCGTGGCCCGAGGTGTTCGGCGGCCGCGGGGTGGGGATCATGGAGTGGCTGGTGTTCGAGGAGGAGTACTGGCGGGCGCGGGCTCCGCTCCGGGTGAGCCAGAACGGCATCTTCCTGCTGGCGCCCACCCTCTTCGAGTTCGGCACCCCCGAACAGCAGGCCCGCTTCCTGCCGCCCATGGCCGCCGGCGAGGAGATCTGGTGCCAGGGCTGGTCCGAGCCCGACGCCGGCAGTGACCTGGCCGGCATCCGCAGTCGGGCGGTCCGGGCGCCGGGGGACGACGGGTGGCTGCTCACCGGCCAGAAGACCTGGGCATCGCGCGGGGCCTTCGCCGAGTGGTGCTTCGGCCTCTTCCGGACCGACCCGGCGGCCGAGCGGCACCGCGGCCTGACGTACTTCCTGGTGGAGATGCGCACCCCCGGGGTGACCGTCCGGCCGATCCCCCAGATCGACGGGGAGACCGGCTTCGCCGAGCTCTTCTTCGAGGACGTCTTCGTGCCCGACAGCCAGGTGCTCGGGGAGGTGGGTCGGGGGTGGAACGTGGCCATGGCGACGGCCGGGTCCGAGCGCGGCCTCAGCCTCCGCAGCCCGGCCCGCTACACCGAGGCGGCCGACCGGCTGGTGTCGCTGTACGCCGACGGCCTGGTCGTCGACCCGGCCCGCACGGCCCGGAGCGCCGAGGCGGTGACCCGGGCCTGGATGGATGCCGAGGCTTACCGGCTCTCGACCCTGTGGACCGCCAGCCGGGTGGTGGCCGGCGGCACGGTGGGGGCCGAGGCCAGCGCCAACAAGATCCACTGGTCGGAGACCGACCTCGCCATCCACCGGGCGGCCCTCGGGCTGCTCGGACCGGGCGCCGAGCAGCGCGCCGGAAATACCTGGCTGGACGGCTACCTCTTCGCCCTGGCCGGCCCGATCTACGCCGGGACCAACGAGATCCAACGCAACGTGGTGGCCGAGCGCGTGCTCGGGCTGCCGCGGGGCTGAGGGGGCGACGGTGCGGTTCGCCTTCACCGAGCAGCAGCTCGAGTTCCGGGACGCCGTCCGGCAGGTCCTGGACAAGGAGTGCACACCGGCCGACCTGCGGGCCGCCTACGACGATCCCTCCCCCCGCACCGCCCGGTGGGCCACGCTGGCCGAGCTCGGGGTGGTGGGCCTGACCGTGCCCGAGCAGCACGGCGGCCTGGGACTCTGGATCCTCGACCTGGTGCCACTGCTCGAGGAGGCCGGGCGGGCCGGGCTGCCCGAGCCGCTGCTCGAGACCACCGCCCTGGCCGCCCCCCTGCTGGCCGCCGCCGGAAACGGCCGCACGGCGGGGGGGTTGGAGCGGATCGCCGCCGGCCACGCCACGGTGGCCGTCGCCCCCGTGGAACCGGCCCGCGGCGACGTGGTGGCCGGCGCCGTCGGGGCCGACCTGGTGCTCGTCCACACGGTGTCGGCCCAGCGCCGGCCCGAGCTCCACGTCGTTCCGGCCGCCCGGGCCACCGTCACCCCGGTCGAATCGCTCGACCCGACCCGGCGGCTCGGCACCGTGCGGTGGGACCCGACACCGGCCACCCTGGTCGCCTCGGGCGAGGAGGCCCACGTGGCCATGGCCGACCTGGCCGACCGGGCGGCGGTGGCCACCGCCGCCGAGCTGATCGGCCTGGCCGACCGCATGATCACCATGGCCGCCGACTACGCCCGGGAGCGCCACCAGTTCGGCCGGCCGATCGGCTCGTTCCAGGCGGTCAAGCACCTGCTGGCCGGCGCCCAGGTGCAGCTCGAATTCGCCCGACCACTGGTCTACGCCGCCGCCTGGTCCCTCGACGGGGAGGAGCCGGACCGCTCCCGGGGGGCCTCCCTGGCCAAGGCGTACGCCTCCGACGCCGCCACCGAGGCGGCCCGGGTGGCCCTCCAGGTCCACGGGGCCGTCGGCTACACGTGGGAGTGCGACCTCCACCTCTTCCTCAAGCGGGCCTGGGCCCTGGCCGAGGCGTGGGGGTCGGCCGCCGACCACCGCGACCGCATCCTCGCCTCGCTGCTCGACCGGCGGTAGCCGGGGCGGCCGCTACGGCGCCGCAAAGGCGTACACCGGCATGCCGTTGTACTCCGCCGGCCGGGACGGGAGATCGGGGCCGTCGCGCAATTGTACGCCGTGCGGGCCGGCGGGCCGGGGGTTCTGGCGGTCCGGTCGAGGGGAGCCTTGTCGCGGCGCGCGGGTCGGGGATAGGTTCGGGTCCACCAGGCCGGTACGGTCGCCTGGGCACGGGGGACGAGCCGGATTCGTCCGGTGGGAGGTACGGTTCCGATGACCTCACCACACGACGACGACCGGATGAGGGGTGAGCGAGGCAGGTGACGACGTGACGCCACGACCGGAGCAACCCGAGCCGTTCCTCCGGGGCGCGCCCTACCCGGCCTACGGCGACGTCCCCTATCCCCGTGCCAATCCCACCGACACCTCGCGCCTGCCCGCCGACGTCTGGCACGCCTCGGTAGTTCCGGTCGGCGTGCGCCTCGAGGTGGTGGGCGACGCCGAGGCCATCGACATCGCCTACCGCACCACCACCGGCAACCTCGGCTACCGCGGCGACGGCGGCGGGATCACCTTCTGCGTCTGGCGTGGCGGCCACCAGGTCTGCGACGAGGAGGCGATGCTGGGCGACGGCATGGTCCGGGTATCGCTCGGCACCGCCGCCGCCGACAAGCCCGCTACCGTCTACCTCCCCGAGGGGATGCGCCCGCTCGTCCAGTCCCTGACCCCCGTCGGGGGGGAGATCCTCCCGGCCCCGGCCCAGCCCCGCTGGGTGGCCTACGGCGACTCGATCACCCAGGGCTGGATCGCCTCGGGGCCGTCCCGGGCCTGGACGGCCATCGCCGCCCGGAAGGCCGGGCTGGATCTGGTCAACCTGGGCTACGCCGGCGCCGCCCGCGGGGAGATCGTCTCCGCCGAGCACGTGGCCGACCTCCCCGCCGACATCATCACCATCGCCTACGGGGTGAACTGCTGGTCGCGGACGCCCCACAGCGTGGGGATGCTCACCGAGGGACTCCGCGGCTTCCTCGACGTGGTGCGATCGGGCCATCCGACCGCTCCGATCGTGGTGGTGAGCCCGGTGGTCCGGCCCGACGCCGAGGAGGCGCCCAACCGCCTGGGAGCCTCCCTCGCCGATCTCCGCCAGGCCATGGAGTCGGTGACCCGCCAGCGCATCGCCGACGGGGACACCGCCCTCACCCTCGTCGAGGGTCTCCGGATCCTCACCCCCGAGCACCTCGACGACGGGATCCACCCCGGCGACGAGGGTCACAAGCGGATCGCCGCCGCGGTGGTCAAGGCGCTCACCGCCTCGCTGAAGGCGGCGCGGGCGGCCGCCGCGCACGACGCCGACGAGGCGGTCGAGGCGGACGCCGACGAGGCGGTCGCCACCGCCTGATCCGCCGCGTCCCGCCCGCCCGGCCGCACAGGGCGCGGGCACGGGCGTCGGGCCCACCCGCTACCGTGTGCCGCCATGGATGCCACCACCCTCATCGACTCGTTCCGCGTGGACGGGAAGGTCGCCGTCGTCACCGGGGCCGGGAGCGGCATCGGACGGGCCAGCGCCCTGGCCCTGGCCGGTGCCGGCGCCACCGTGGTCTGCGCCGACATCGCGGTGGCGGCGGCCGAGGAGACCGCAGCACTGATCGGGTCGGCCGGGGGGAACGGTCGGGCGGCCGCCCTCGACGTGTCCGACCGCCTGGCGGTCGACGGCCTGGCCGGTCAGGTCGCCACCGACCACGGCGGCATCCACGTCTGGGCCAACATCGCCGGGATCATGGTCGAGGGGCCGTTCCTCGACGCGCCGGAGGAGGACCTCGACCGCATCCTGGCCGTCAACCTCAAGGGCGTGTTCTTCGGATGCCAGGCCGCCGGCCGGGTGATGGTCGGCCAGGCCGAGGGGGGCAGCATCATCAACGCCTCGTCGGCCGCCGCCGACGTCCCCAGCCCCAACATCGTCAGCTACGCCATCTGCAAGGCCGGCGTGGTCCAGATGACCAAGTCCCTCGCCTACGAGATCGGACGCAAGGGCGTGCGGGTCAACGCCGTGGCCCCGGGCTTCGTCCTCACCGGGATGACCGGGCGCTACTTCGTCCGTCCCGACGGCACCGTCGACGAGGACATGCAGGAGGCGGTGCTCGGCCCCATGCGCAAGGCCACGCCTCTCCGCGCCATCGGGGAGCCCGAGGACATCGCCGCCGCCGTCCTCTACCTCGCCTCCGACGCCGCCCGGTTCGTCACCGGCCAGGTGATGCGGCCCAACGGCGGCGTGGCCATGGTGTGAGCCGGGGCGACGCCGACCGGGTCGCCGGTCCGGGGGAGCCGGCGCCGACCGGCATCACCGTGGCCGGGCACTTCTCCCCGATGATGTGGTCGCTGCTGTTCACCGGCCTCACCGTCGAGATCGACGGGGCGCCCCACCGCGGCCGGTGGCGCCGCCGGTTCCTCCCCACCGCGCCCGGCCGGCACCGGGTGGAGGTCTTCTTCGCCTACGTGGGCAACCCCCGGTGCGGGGCGGCGTCGCTCGAGGTCGAGGTGGCCGGGGGGACCACGGTACCCCTGGCCTACAAGGCGCCCAACCTGCCCACCGCCCCCGGCCGCCTCGAGGCCCGCCGGTCCACCTGACGCACCGTCAGAACAGGCGGTACACTCGGGGCATGGCCGAGCTCCCCTGGATCATCTCCGTCGACGACCACGTCGTCGAGCCGCCCACCGTCTGGACCGACCGCCTGCCCGCCAAGTACCACGACGTCTGCCCGAGGATCGTGCGCGCCCCCATGGGCGAGATCACCTTCATCGGCGGCAAGCTGACGGTGGTGCCGGGCTCCGAGGGGTTCCCCACCGACTGGTGGTACTACGAGGACCTCAAGCGGCCGCTGCTCCGGGTCGACTCGGCCGTGGGGGTCCCCCGCGACGAAGTCACCATGCGCGGCATCACCTACGAGGACATGCGCCCCGGCTCCTACGCGGTGGCCCCCCGCCTCGAGGACATGGACGTCAACCACCTCGAGGCCTCCCTCTGCTTCCCGACCTTCCCCCGCTTCTGTGGGCAGACCTTCACCGAGGCGAAGGACAAGGAGCTCGGGCTGCTCTGTGTCAAGGCCTACAACGACTGGATGGTCGAGGAGTGGTGCGGGACCGAGGCCAAGGGCCGCCTCATCCCCCTCACCCTCATCCCCCTGTGGGACGCCGGGCTGGCCGCCGAGGAGGTGCGCCGCAACGCCGCCCGCGGGGTGCGGGCGGTGTGCTTCAGCGAGATCCCGCCGTTCCTGGGTCTCCCCTCGGTGCACGACCCCGACGGCTACTGGGACCCGTTCTTCCGGGCCTGCGCCGAGACCGGCACCGTCGTCAACATGCACATCGGCTCCTCGTCCAAGATGCCCTCGACCTCGGCCGACGCCCCGCCGGCGGTGGGGTCGACCCTCACCCACTCCAACGCCACCTACTCCATGGTCGACTTCATGTTCTCCGGGGTGCTGGTGCGCTTCCCCGACCTGAAGCTGGCCTACGCCGAGGGGCAGATCGGCTGGATCCCCTACATCCTGGAGCGGGCCGACAAGGTCTGGGAGGAGAACCGGGGCTGGGGCGGGGTGGCCGACATCGTGCCCGAGCCGCCGTCGACCTACTTCCACCGCCAGATCTACGGCTGCTTCTTCGACGACGCCTTCGGGCTCAAGAACGTCGAGTCGATCGGGGTCGACCACATCACCTACGAGTCCGACTACCCGCACTCCGACTCGACCTGGCCCAACACCCGCCAGATCGCCGAGAAGCAGATGAAGGACCTCACCGAGGAGCAGATCTACAAGATCGTCCGCGGCAACGCCATCAAGCTCTACGACCTCGACTTCAAGTGACCCGGCCCCCCGACCGGTAGCCCCCCATGGACCTCCGCTACACCGACGCCGAGCAGGCGTTCCGGGCCGGGCTGCGCGCCTGGCTCTCGGAGACCCTGCCCGGGCTGCCGGCCCGTCCGTCGCCGGACGACTGGCCCGGACGGCGCGCCTACGACACCCACTGGCAGCGCCTGCTCTTCGAGGCCGGCTACGCCGGGGTGGACTGGCCCGTCGAGGGCGGCGGCCGTGGCTCGTCGCCGGTCGAGCAGCTCATCTTCAAAGAGGAGCTGGAGCGGGCCCACGCCCCCTACGTCGGGGTCAACTTCGTCGGCCTCCTCCACGCCGGGCCCACGGTGGTCGCCGAGGGCACGCCCGAGCAGCGCCAGCGGTACCTGCCGCCCATCCTCCGGGGCGACGAGGTCTGGTGCCAGGGCTTCTCCGAGCCCGATGCCGGAAGCGACCTCGCCTCGCTGCGCACCCGGGCGGTTCGCGACGGCGACGAGTACGTGGTGACCGGCTCGAAGATCTGGACCTCCCACGCCGAGGTGGCCGACTACTGCGAGCTCCTGGTGCGTACCGGCCCCGAGGGCAGCCGCCACCGGGGCATCACCTGGCTGATCCTCCCCATGGACGCCCCCGGGGTGGAGATCCGGCCGCTGACCACCATCGCGGGCTCCACCGAGTTCGCCGAGCTCTTCCTCGACGGGGTGCGGATTCCGGTGGCCAACCGGGTCGGCGACGAGAACGACGGCTGGCGGGTCACCATGGTGACCCTCAGCTTCGAGCGGGGCACCGCCTTCGTCGGCGACCTCCTCGAGGCCGTCGAGCTGCTGTCGGAGACGGTGGCCGTCGCCCGGCGCACCGGTGCCTGGGCCGACCCCGGCGTCCGCCGCCAGGCCGGCCACCTGCGGGCCGAGCTCGACGCCCTGTGGGCCCTGACCAAGCGCAACGTCTCCCAGGCCGCCCGGACCGGCGTGCCCGGCATCGGGGGCACCGTCTTCAAGCTGGCCTACACCGAGACGCGCCAGCGGCTGGGGGAGTTCTCGCTGTCGCTGCTGGGCCGGGCCGGCCTGGCCGCCGACGACGTCGGGGGCCTCGACGGCCGGGCGCTCCCGGCCGAGACGATGGTGGAGGACTGGCTCCGGGGGATCTCCCTGACCATCGCGGCCGGGACGTCCCAGATCCAGCGGAACATCGTGGGCGAGCGGATCCTGGGACTTCCCAAGGAGCCGGTCCCGGCCGCCACCGCGGACCCGAAGGCGTAGGGGTCGGCGTGGACTTCGAGCTGACCGAGCTCCAGGCCGACCTGGCCGACGGGGTGCGGCGCCTCTGCCAGGGACGGTTCCCCCTCGAGACCCTCCGGGCCGTGGAGTCGGCCGAGCGGGTGGTCGACCGGGACGGGTGGCGCCAGCTCGGCGACGCCGGCGTGTTCGGCCTCTGCCTGGCCGAGGAGGCCGGCGGTGCCGGCCTGGGCCTGGCCGAGGCATCCCTGGTCTTCGAGGAACTGGGGCGCGCGCTGGTCCCCGGCCCCCTGGTCGCCACCCACCTGGCCGCCGGCCTGGTGGACGGCGCCGCCGACGGCTCGGTAGTGGTGGGCCTGGTGGAGCGGCCGGCCGGCCGGGCCACGGTCCCGGTGGTGGTGGAGGGCCTGGCCGATCTCGACGTGCTGCTGGTCCTCTCCGACGAGGGCGTGACGGCGGTGGAGCCGGCCGACCTCGACGCCACCCGGCTGGCGCGGCCCATGGATCCCCTCACGCCACTGTGGTCGCTCACGGCCCTCCCGGCGGGGACCCCGGTGGCCGGCCCGGAGATCGCCGCCTGGTGGCGACGGGACGGCGCGGTGCTCACCGGCGCGCTCCAGGTCGGAGCGGCGGCCTGGGTCACCGAGCTGGCCGTGGCCTACGCCAAGACGCGGCACCAGTTCGGACGACCGATCGGCGGCTTCCAGGCGGTCAAGCACCTCTGCGCCGACATGGTGGTCCGGGTCGAGGTGGCCCGGGCCTCGGTCCAGGCCGCCGCCGTCACCGTGGACCAGCCCGGGGTCGGCGACCCCGACGTGGCGGCGGCCGGCGCCAAGCTGCTGGCCGACGAGGCGGCCCTGGCCAACGGGCGGTCGTGCATCCAGGTGCACGGGGGCATGGGGTTCACGTGGGAGGTCCCGGCCCACCTGGCCTACAAGCGGGCCCGGGTGCTGGCCACCCAGTTCGGCACCGAGGGCGAGCTGGCCGCCACGCTGGCCGACTCCATCGCCGACCCCGGCGCCGGCTGACCCACCCCGGGGTCCCCCGGGTGGTATGCCATGCCCCTGCCGACGGCAGCGGGAAGGGATCGATGGGTTCGGGACGGCATTCCAGGCAGGCGGCACACCGGACCGGCTGGATGGTGACCGGCGCCATCGTGGTGGTGGTGGTGGCCCTGGCCGTCGCCGGCGTAGCGACGGTCGCCGGCGTCCGCTCCCCCGCCGGGGAGGCGGCCACCGGGGCCGGCGGGCGGGTGCCCTACCAGTTCGTGGCCAAGGCCTACACCGAGCTCCTCGGCCGGGCGCCGACCCCCGCCGAGTGGACGGCGGGCACCACCTTCTTCGAGGGGCACGGCTGCTCCGCCACCACCCTCGAGCAGTACGGGGCGACGGTGGCTGGCTCCGGCGAGTACCGGGCCGACTACCCCGCCGGTCACGAGGCGGCCACCGCCCTCACCCTGTACCGGTTCGTGCTCGACCGCGAGCCCGACGCCGCCGAGTTCGTGGCCCTCCGCACCCGGTTGGCCACCGAGGCGCCGCTGGCGGCGGCCGAGGGACTCTTCGCCTCCGCCGAGTTCGGCACCACCACCGCCCCGGCCGTCTGCAGCCCCGCCCGGGCCGGGTACGGCTTCGGGGAGCCGGGCGACCCGACCGCCTACCCCGCCGTCCAGACCCCGTCGACCGGCGCCCCGGGCGCCGACGGGACGGGGGGCGACCTCCAGGCGGCGCTCGACGCCCTGGCGGCCCGGGGCGGGGGCACCTACGACCTGCCGGACCGGGAGGTGGTGGGCCTCGCCACCACCCTCACCGTGCCCGGCAACGTGACCCTCACCACCCGGGGCGACCCGGGCACCCACCGCTACGCGGAGATGGCCCGGCTGGTCCGGCTCCCGGGCTTCGCCCAGCGGCCGGGGTACGCCGGGGCCGAGCTGGTGAGCCTGGCACCCGGGTCCCGGCTGGTCCACGTCTGGGTCGACGGGCAGCGCGACGGGCCCGACAACCACGTCTTCCTCGACTTCGACATCCGGATGCTCGGGGGGGTGGGCACCACCGTGCAGGACGACCGCATCGGCAACCCGTCCGGGGCCACCGACCTGGAGGACGACGCCGGGACCCCGGCCCCCGGCGATCCCCGGGGGTGCGAGCACAACGTGGTGGCCGACAACCTGGTCGAGGGGTACGCCACCGCCCACACCCCCCCGGGGGCGGTGGCCGGGGACCACACCCAGGCCGACGGGCTGGGGATCCTCTGCGGCGACACCCGGGTGGTGGGCAACGACATCGTCGACGTCTCCGACGCCGCCATCGTGCTGTTCAACGGGGGCGCCTTCGACACCGGTGTCCCGCCGCAGCGGTCGCTGGTGGCCGGCAACACCATCGTGTCGGCCGGCAATTCGCTCTACTTCGGGATCGTCACCGACCCCTTCTACTCGCTGGCCACCGGCGGCGACCCGGGCGGCGACCCGGCGGGCACCACCACCCGGGCCTTCGGGTCCCCGGGCGGCGGGGCCGTCATCCGCGACAACCGGATCTGGACCGGGGAGCGGACCCACATCGACGTGGTGCTCAGCTCGGGGTCGCACGACCTGTTCGGGTCGACCGTCCACCAGGACTGCCTGCTCCCCACCCAGGGCGGGGTGGCGGCCTGCGGGGGCGGTCGCAACGCCAGCGGCGCCACCTGGACCGACAACACCAGCGCCGGGCTGCCCTCGCGGGCCGAGATGGGCATCTACGTGGGCGGCACCGTGGGGGCGGTGTTCCGGGGCAACGCCTTCCCCGACCTGGGCACGGTCACCGGGGGCGGCTGCCCGAAGGGGGCGGTGGTGGTGGCCACCGGCAGCGGCCCGGCGACCGACTTCGCCACGGGCCTCCGGATCGACCAGCCCGTCACCCACGACACCACGTTGGCCAGCGACCGGTGCGTGGTCCCGAGCTTCTGAACGGGGACGCCCCACCCCGACCACCGCCGGTCCCCGGCGGTAGCCTGCTGCCGTGACCACCGACGACACCGCCCCGACCCCCTCCCCCCCCGACCACGTGGTGACCGTGCTGCCGGCCGGCCGGACCGTCTTCGGCATGCAGCTGCCGGTCCAGTCCCAGTCGACCCTCTACGCCCAGTCGTGGGAGGCCGACGCCGGCCCCGACGAGCTGGCCCGGGTGGCCCTGGCCTGCGAGGGGGCCGGCTTCTTCTACGTGGGGGTCTGCGACCACACGTTCATCCCCGAGCGGCTGGCCGGCGCCATGAGCACCACCTGGTACGACACCGTCGCCACCCTCGGCTGGCTGGCCGGGGTCACCTCCGGCATCCGCCTGCTGTCGCACATCTACGTGGTGGCCCTGCGTCATCCCCTTCGCGCCGCCAAGGAGTTCGCCACCCTCGACGCCCTCTCCGCCGGCCGGGTGGTCTGCGGGGTGGGCGCCGGCCACGTGTCCGAGGAGTTCGACCAGCTCGGGCCCGACTTCGAGCACCGGGGCCCGGCGACCGACGAGGCGGTGGTGGGGCTGGCCCGCGGGCTGGTCGACGAGTTCCCGGTCCTGGACGGGCCGCGTTGGACGGCCTCGGGCCTGGGGCTCCGGCCCCGCCCCGTCCAGTCCCCCCGCCCCCCCCTCTGGATCGGGGGATCGTCCCCGGCCGCCCTCCGCCGGACCGCCCGGTACGGCGACGGGTGGCTCCCCCAGTCGCTGGGGCCCAACGTCGAGCTGATCGCCGAGCTGAAGCGGCTGCGCGAGTGGTACCGGGACGGCGCCCCCCTCGACATCGGGGGGCTCTCCAACGCCCTCTACCTGGGTACCCCGCCGTCCGGCCTGGAGCTGCCGGCCGGTACGGTGTCCGGCTCCGCCGAGCGGGTCGCGGAGCACCTGCGCCCCTTCGCCGAGGCCGGTGTCGGCCAGGTGCAGGTGCGGTTCCCGTCGCGCAGTGCCGACGAGCTCTGCGAGCAGGTCGCCGCCTTCGGCGCCGAGGTGGCCCCACTGGTCGACTGAGGCCGCGGCGACCTCGGCCCGAACCGGGGTCGCTGGCTCAGTTGCCGGGCACCGTGGTCGTCGACTGGCTTCCACCGACGGTGGACGTCGTGGTGGAGGTCGTGGAGGTCGTGGAGGTCGACGTCGAGGTCGATGGCGGCCGAGGCGGGGTGGTGGTGGTCGGCACCGATGTCGACGAGGCGGGCGGGCGGGCGGTGGTGGACGTCGTGGTGGTGGTGGTCGCCACCGGTGGCGTCTGCGGCGCCGTGGTGGTCGTGGTGGTCGTGGGGACGGGGACCAACTGATAGCCGTTGGGAACGGCGGTGACCGTGCCGCCTTTCGCGGGAGCCGTCGACGGGAAGAGCACGGCGAGCACCCCGGTGACGGCGAAGGCCACCGTCAGGAGGACCGTGGAGCGACGCACCCGGAACCCCGGCGACACCGGGGCACCCCAGTAGCCGCGCCGCTTCGGCCCGGTGGGGCCGGCGGCCACCGGAGGCGGACGGTCACGGCCTCCGTCGGTCCCGGGTTCCTCGGTCGCACCTGACGGGTCGGTCACGGGCGTCCCCCGGTGCCCGTGCCGCCGTCCATCGACGGGGAGGAGATCCCCGTGCTCCGGAGGGCGGTGGCCGCCCGAAGCCGGATCTCGCGCCCGACGTCGAACTGCCGACCCGGGAGCGTCCGGGCGATCAACCGGAGCTGGACGTAGCCCACGTCGATCGACTCCACGCCGGCCACCACCGGCTTCCCGATGATGATCCCCCGCCACCGCTCGTCGGCGGCCATGGCGTCGATGACCTCGCGCAGCAGGCGGGTCACCTGCTCGAGGTCCTCGTCGGCCGACACCGGGATGTCGATGACCGCCCGGGACCAGTCCTTGGACAGGTTGGTCACCTGCCGCATGGCGCTGTTGGGCACGATCACCAGCTCCCCCTGGGCGGTACGAAGCTTGGTCACCCGCAGGGTGATCTCCTCCACCGTTCCGCTGACACTGGTGACCGAACCGGGAACCGAGAGCCGGATGACGTCGCCGAAGGCGAACTGGTGTTCGGCCAGGAGGAAGAAGCCGGCCAGCAGGTCGCCCACGATCTGCTGGGCGCCGAACCCGAGCCCGATCCCCACCACGGTGGCCGGGGCCACCAGGGTGGTCAGCGGCACCCCCAGCTGCTCGAGCGCCAGGATGCCGGCGATGAAGAAGGCGAGCGCCACCACCACCCACTCGACGGCCTCGCTGAGCGCCCGCGATCGCTTCTCCGGCTCGGGGGCGGGCAACCCGGCCTCGATGGCGGCCTTGATCCGCAGGTCCAGGGTCCGCCGCCGCGTGGCGCCGAGCCAGTGGGCGAGTCGGGTCAGGAGGGTCGCCCCCAGCACCAACGCCGCCGCCGGCAGCAGGGCATTGCGGAACCAGTCGTACCAGGGAGCGGTCAGCACGGCGTTCACGATGACCGGAAGCTACCACCTGCGGATTTGCCGGGACCCGGCAACCGGAGGATCCACTTCCCTTCGCCCATCGGGTGCGCTAGCTTGCTCCCACGTCGGCGAGGGCCCACCGCGGGGGTGAACATGCAAGGATCCGTCGAGCAGAAGAAGATCGGCGTGCTCGTCGTGGCCTACAACGCCGCGACGACTCTCCACAAGGTACTCGATCGAATTCCGGAGGAGATCAGACCGGAGATCGAGGAGGTGATCGTCAGCGACGACCACAGCCAGGACTCCACCTACCTGGTGGGCCTCGGCTACCAGCAGGTGTCGGACCTTCCCATCACGCTCATCCGGCAGCCGATGAACCTCGGCTACGGGGGGAACCAGAAGGCCGGTTACAACCTGGCGATCGAGCACGGGCTCGACATCGTGGTGATGCTGCACGGTGACGGGCAGTACGCCCCCGAGTCGCTGCCGGACATCGTGGCGCCGCTCGTGGCCGGCGAGGCCGACGCCGTCTTCGGGTCCCGGATCATGGTGAAGGGCGCCGCCCGCGGCGGTGGGATGCCGCTCTACAAGTACGTGGGCAACCGGATCCTCTCGCGGTTCGAGAACGCCGCCCTCGGGACCAACCTGTCCGAGTTCCACTCGGGCTACCGCGCCTACTCGGTCAGTGCCCTCAAGCAGCTGCCGTTCGAGGAGAACTCGGACGGGTTCAACTTCGACACCCAGATCATCATCCAGCTGCACGACGCCGGCATGCGCATCGCCGAGGTGCCCATCCCCACCTACTACGGCGACGAGATCTGCTACGTCGACGGGATGAAGTACGCGGCCGACGTCACCAAGGACGTGGTGGCCTACCGACTGCAGAAGGCGGGGTTCGGCGACGGGTCCCGCATCGCGCTCACCGAGGAGTACCAACTGAAGCCGAGCGAGGACAGCTCGCACGGCCGGATCTCCAAGCTCCTGAGCTGCCGACCACCGGGCAGGATCCTCGATCTCGGCTGTTCGAGCGGCCTGCTCGCCGAGCGGTTGCAGCAGATGGGCCACCATGTCACGGGCGTCGACGTCCACGAGCTGGAGGGCGTCCGCGAGCGTACGAGCGAGTTCTACCAGGCCGACCTGAACGAGGGCATCCCCCCCGAGGTCGGGTCGGACTACGACATCATCCTGGCGGCGGACGTGCTGGAGCACGTCGTCAATCCGGGCGCGCTCATGAGCCAGGCACGTGACGTGCTGTCGCCGCAGGGCACGGTGCTCTTCTGCGTTCCCAACATCGCCCACTGGTACCCGAGGTTCCGGTCGACGCTCGGGATGTTCGACTACGACCAGCGGGGCATCCTCGACGCCACCCACCTGCGCTTCTTCACCCGCCGGAGCATCGCCAAGCTGGTGGAGCGCCGGGGATACGCCATCCGGCGGATCGAGCCGGTCGGCCTGCCGCTCGACGCCCTGAGCGTCCACGGCGCCAAGGCGAGGACCCTGCGGTTCGCGGACCGGCTGCTCCTCGACCTCTGGCCGACGATGTTCGGCTACCAGTTCATCGTCGAGGCCACCCCGGCGAGGTCCTGAGCCGGCCGGCGGCGCCGGTCACGGGCTGCCGATGGCGGTCAGAGCCTCCGCGTGGCGGCCCGGGCCAGGAATTGGACATAGCCGCCGGACAGGAAATCACCGTTTTCGGAGAACAGGCCCCGGCGTTCGAGTTCGCGGTGGAGCCGCTTCAGCCCCGGATAGGGGATGGTGGGTAGCACGTGGTGCTCGAAGTGGTACTCCATACGGGCACCGACGAGGTGGTTCTGGACCAGGCCGACTGCGCTCGTCCGAGCCGTCCAGTTGACCAGATCGGGGAGGTGGAGTCGGGCGTCATAGTGCTCGACGATGGTCTTCAGGCGAAGGATCATCGGGTACAGGCACACGATGGGAACCAGCCAAAACACCAGGTAGAACAGCACCCCCCGCTCCGGGCCCTGGAACAGGACGAACTGTCCGAGGACCACCACCTGGGTCGCGAACTTGCCGATGAGGAGACGTGGCTTCAACAGGAGGCTCGGGGCCGCGTCCGACTCCGTCGACGTACCGGCGATCCGGGTGGTCGCCCGGCGGAACGCGGTCACCCCCAACAGGTCCTGCAGCATCAGTTTCGCCAACGCCCCGCGCCGCGCCGGTACCAGGTAGAAGGCTCGGTCCGGATCCTGTTGGGTCCCGAGGTACCGGTGGTGGAGCCGGTGGGTCGGCCGGTACTCCTCGACGGAATTGATCGTCCAAAATGAGGCCGCCCAGTTCGTGAGGTTGTCGTTGACGGTCCGCGATCTGGCCAGCAGGCCGTGGGACCCCTCGTGCACGATGACCCCGAAGGCGTTCATGCGCGTTCCCATCAGGAGGACGACGACACACCCCACGACCACGGCAACCACCGGTGTGAACGTTGGGAGGAGGTTGGCCAGGACCACCAGGGCGATCACCTCGATCCACAGCACGGCGATGGCTCTGACCGAGTCCGGCAGCGACGGCTCCGTCAGCCGACGCATGTGGTCCGCACCCAGCTCATCGGTGATCTGCCGACGCAGCGCCTTCTCGTTCGGCGGAGACAATTCCTTCCAGATGGCCACCGTCTCCTCCCCGAACCTTCTCCAATCCCAACCGTACAGTAGGATTGCCATTCCCTTCAATGCGGGTCATTCGCACCCACTATGAGGAGGGACGGGGGTCGGCGCGGGCCGGCGAGAATGACCACTCAGGAGAGGCATGACTTCGGAAGCGACGGTTCCCTGCCCGATCTGCGGCTCCACCGCGACGGCGGTCTGGACGACGGCAGTCCGGGACTTCGAGTACTTCGTCGTGCCGCCACGCCCGTTCTCCGAGCGTCGCTGCGACGACTGCTCCTCGCAGTTCCTCGGCCCCCGACCCACGGAAGAGGAGCTTCCGCCCTTCTATCCGAGCGACTACCACGCCTACAACGAGAACCACGGTGCCCTGCAGCAGCTGCTCGTCAAGTACCGGGGGCGATCCCGGGCGAAATTCTACGGGAGCCTGATCACCTCGAAGCCGGGAAGGCTCTTCGATGTCGGCGCCGGCGACTGTCGCCACTTCGATGAGCTCCGCCGCTACCTCGACATCGAGTGCGCCGGGGTCGAGATCCAGCCCGACGTCGTCGCCAAGGGACGTGCGCTCGGCTACGACATCATCGAAGGGACGCTCGAGAGCGCCGATCTGACGGGGTACAAGGGGCAATTCGACGTCGTCTCCATGAACCACATCCTCGAGCACGTTGTCGAGCCGAAGACGATGCTCGAGCGCTCGTTCGACCTGCTGCGTGCCGGCGGGCACATCATCGGTCAACTGCCGACCGTGGACTCCTGGGAGGCGAAGATCTTCGGGACCACCTGGGGTGGCTACCACTACCCCCGCCACCTGCAGATCCCGTCGAGAGACGGTCTGGCCCGAATCCTCCGCGACGCCGGCTTCCGCGACGTGGTGATCCGGACTGCGCCGCACATCCAGACCACCATCTCGCTCCAGAACACGTTGGTGCGCCGGGGCTGGCGCCCTCCGATGCAGTACGGGAAGACACCCGCTTACACCGCGCTCCTCGTCGCCGCCCTGCCGTTCGAGACCATCGCATGGGTGGCCGACCGGGGTGGCATCATCGACTTCCGGGCCACGAAATAGCAGTAGCTCGGCCGAGTGCCGGCTAACCGGCGAGGCTCCGACACAGCGGCGCGTCGGACGGCAGCACGGAGATCGTCATGGGGCTTCGGGACCGAGTCGACGCCTCGGAAGGCACGTGGCCCTCGATCGGCCCGGAGCTGGTGAGCGTGCCCGACACCTCCACGGTGCCGTCCATCGACACTTCTGCGAGGTGCTTCGCCGTGTCGGCGACGACGTCGACCCGGTGCTGCGAACCGACGGCCACCGGAAGGTCCAACGACGGCAAGATGCCGTGCCTGGTGGCGATGACGAACACGACGTCGACCATTCCGGGCGATCCGGAGGGGCGCGACGAGATCGAAAACGTATCCGGACCGGCGGAAACCAGTTCCGTGGTGGTCGACCTCGGTGCCGGTCCGAACCGTACCGTGAACGCATGGAGGAAGGGCGTCCCCCACTCGACCGGCATCCAGGTGGTCCTGGTGTACTGCTGTTTCGGCACGGTGCCGTACCGCTCGCCGTTGGACACGTAGAGGCCCGCACACGACCCCACCACGAAGAGCTGGCCAGCGGGGGCCCACGTCGGTAGGGAGGTACCACGGTGCACGGCTGGACGCATCGACACCCCGGTGGCATCGGCGATCGCCTTCTGGGCCTGAACGAAGTGCAGGGTCTGGCTGGTCGTCCACTCCTCGTTCGGGACGATGGCGATCCCGATGCTGGCCACCACGGAGAACGCTCCGAGCAGTGCGATGACGGCAAGGACGGACCGACGGATCACCCGGCTCCGACCTTCCAGTCGGCGCCACACGTCGGCCATGCCGACGGCGGCGGCCAGGACGAAGAAGGGCACGAAGTCGGCCAGGTACCGGTCGGCAATGTACCCCCAGCCGAACAGCAGGCCGCCGGTCCCCGCCGCCGCCAGCAGAATGATCCGCAGAAGGTGCGCCCGTCCCACTGACCGGGGGCGGAAGGTGGTGACCATACCCCAGCAGCTGAGGAGGAAGGCCAGCGGCATGGAGGCCGGCACGCTCGCCGTCCGGTAGAGCCGGTCGAAGAGCACGCCACCGAGCGCGGTGGGCGGTGCCGTCGGGAAGGTCACGAAGGGGAACAGTGCCGACAGATGGACCCCGTCGGGGCGCAGGTAGGTGAGGAGGGCGGTGGGAATGAAGATGGTGCCCGATTCCGAATTGTGGTTGGCGGCGAGGAACCGACGGCGATAGGCGTTGACGCGGGTGAAGTCCTGGGCGTAATTGGACACGCCGAAGAGCATCCCGAACTTGGCGTAGTTGACCGCACTCGCCACCGCCAGGGGTACGAGGCCGATGGCGAGGACCCGCAGCGCCCAGCGCCTCTTCTCATCGCCGCCCAGGCCGAGGGCGAAGTACGCGGCAATGAGGATCGCGGCACCCGCCAGCGCCCACCCGGTGGTGACGCGGTTGAGGTTGGCGGCCAGCACGACCAGCAGTGCCAGCCAGGTCTGCCGCTTGGTCGGTCGCTCGAGGATCCCGAGGAGGAGAAAGAACCCGACGAGCGCCAGACACACGCTCCAGGCGAGGTCCTCCGAGAACACGAACGGGTTCGCCGCCAGCTGCATCAGCACGGTCCCCCCGAGGCAGGCCGCCACCAGCACGCCGTACGCCACCGCCTCGGACCAGCCCAGCACCGCCGGTCCTCGCACGAACCCCCGGATCCGCCACAGGAGGAGCGGGACCACCAACGCTGTGATCAGCCAGGTGGACAAGAGCGCTGGCGCCGTCAACTGGCCATCGAGATGGCCGACGAGCAGGATCGGCATCCGGACGATCGACGGGAAGATCCCGAAATAGGTGTACTCGTGCCCGCCATGGAAGAACCCTTCGATCCCCAGCGACCCGTTAGGGAGTGAGAGATGTCCCGACATCATCGCCCGGGCCTGCAGGTCGTAGAAGTTGCCCTCGTAGGGGGTGTCGCGCAGGAAGTTGGGGCTCCCCCACAGGAACCAAAGGATCCACAGGTACGGAATCGTCACGAGCCCCGCTGCCATGGCCGAGACGGCGACGAACCGCCTGCGATAATTCGGGGGCGACGGCTCATCCGGTAATGCCGGAGAGGCCTCTTCAGTATCGCAGTCGATGACGGGCAGCGGATCCGGCTGATTCGCTTGCAGATCGGACACGGTCACGACGGCAGACCCCTCGGTGTCGGTGCGGACCGCACGGTCAGCCCTTCCGTTGCCAAGGAGTGTAGCGATCCCTGAAAGGTCAAGCAGGCGCGGGCCAGGCGTTGCAGTTGGCTACCTGCGCGGTCGACCGAGGGCGCAATGACCGTCGGCTGGTCGAGGAGACTGACGACACCTGGATTGTCACGGGATCGACCCGGCTACTGACCCGGAGGTGCACTGACCATGCCCCCTCTGACCGGACACCTCGAATAGGAGGTGGTCATGCCAGTAGTGACCGAAGACCAACCGGCGTCCGCCCGCCGGCGAGGGAGATACCCGAAGGAGTTCCGTCGCCACGCGGCAGCCCCGTAATCGACCAGAAGCGAACCGTCGCCGAGGTGGCCACAACACTCGGTGCCGTCGATCAGACGCTCGGCAATTGGGTCCGCCAGGAGCGGATCGACCGGGGCGAGCGCGAGGGACTCTCGACCGAGGAGCGTGAGGAGCTCACCAAACTCGAGCGGGAGGTGAAGCGCCTGACCATGCAGCGCGGCTTGCTCAAACGAAGTGTGGCCTTCTGGGTGAAGGAGCAGAACCGGTGAGCCGCTACCGTACCGGTTCGTCTCCACCATGAAGGCCGAGGGGTTCCCGGTCGACCCGGCGTGTGCGGCAGCCGAGGTCTCGACCTCGGCCTACTACGAGTGGCTCCAGCGAAGAGTTGGCCCCACCGAGGCCGAGCTCGACGAGGCCTACCTGGTCAACCGCATTGTGGACAACCACGCCGAGTCGGACTCCACCCACGGCAGTCCGAGGGTGACCAAAGAGCTCCGTCGTCGTGGTTACTGCGTGAACCACAAGCGGACCGAACGGCTCCTGTCAAAGCACACCATCGTCGGGGTCACCCCCCGGCGCCGGACTCCGCGCACGACTTTGGCGGCCGAGGGGGCTCCGCCCCTGCTCGACCTGGTCAACCAGGACTTCTCCCCGGGCGAACCCGATCGGGGCGATGGGCCGGCGACATCACCTACATCGGCATCGACGAGGGCTCGCTCTACCTGGACTCGGTGCTCGATCTGGGGAGCCGCCGGCTGGTGGGCTGGTCCATGGACGAGACCATGCCGACGGCGCTGGTGGCCGATGCACTTCGAATGGCGGCAGAGCTCCAGGGTGGGCGACATCGCCGGCGTCTTCCACTCGGAACGCGGGAGCCAAACTTGGGATCAACGGGTCGTCGCAACATCGCCTGGTCCGGCCGATTGTAGGACGAGCTCGAGCGTCTCTGCCGGGGTCTTCCATGCGAGGGTCTTATCTATTCAGGCCCCTGACCGGCGCGTCCACCACCTGGGACAACACCGCGCGTAACGTTGGGAATTCCGACCGAAGATTCCTTCCCCGTTGACGGCGCGCCCTCGAATGAGGAGCTGACCGAACTCGTTGCTTCGCAGCAGGCGCGCATCGTCGAGCTCGAAGAGCTCAACCGCTCGCTGGCGGCACGCATCGCCGATCTGGAAGAGCGCCTGGGGCGGAACCCGCGCAACTCGTCGATGCCGCCGTCGGCGGAAGGGTTCTCCAAGCCTCCCGTCCCCAACCGCGCCGAACGACGTGCCGCCAAGCGACGCCCGGGCAAACAGCCCGGGGCCGAGGGCAAGCACCTGGCCCAGGTGGAGGACCCAGACGACGTGCAGACTCATGCGCCGACTGCATGCCGTGGTTGTGGTGGGAATCTGGACGACGCAGACATCGTTGGCGTCGAGCGTCGTCAGGTGTTCGAGCTGCCACCGATCAGGCCGTTCGTCACCGAGCACCGGATGGAGCGCCGGCGGTGCACGTGTGGCTGCGAGACCAAGGCAATCCCCCCCGAAGAGGCCACCGCTCCGGCCTGTTACGGGCCCGGGGTGCGGGCTCTCGCTGTCTACCTGGCCGTCTACCAGCACCTCCCCTACGACCGCATGGCCCAGCTGTTCGCTGACGTTCTGGGCATCGACGTGTCGGTCGGGGCCCTCACCTCGATGGTGGCCGAAGCCGGCGGGGCACTCGGGTTGTTCACCGAGGTCATCCGCGACCTGTTGATCGACGCCCCGGCGGTCCACTTCGACGAGACGGGCGCCCGGGTGGCGGGGAGCCTGCACTGGGTCCATGTCGCCTGTTCCACCCTCTACACCCTCATCGACTGCCACAAGAAGCGCGGCACCATCGCCATGGACGCCATGGGGGTGATCGCCAAGATGTGCGGCACCGCCGTCCATGACGGCTGGAAGCCCTATCGCAGCTACGACGTGCTCCACCAACTGTGCAATGCTCATCACGCCCGTGAGCTGGAAGCGGTGGCGGTGGGGTGGGACCAGGGATGGGCCGACGAGATGATCGGCCTACTGGTCGGGGCCAAAGAGGCGGTCGAGGCCGCCCGGGCCCAAGGGGCGGACCACCTCGATGCCGGAACCCTGCACTCGATCCGGGTCCGTTACGGCACCTTGATCAAGAAGGGCTGGGCCGCCAACCCCGAGCCCGAGGTGGGCAAGCGGGCCGGCTATGAGAAGAAGGCAGCCAACCTGCTCACCCGTCTCGACACCCAGCGGGCCGATGTCCTGCGCTTCTCCACCGACTTCGACGTCAGCTGGGACAACAACCAGGCCGAGCGAGACGTCAGAATGGTCAAGATCTCGGGCACCTGGCGGACCCTCGACGGCGCCCGCAACTACTGCTCAATCCGCAGCTACATCTCGACCATGAAGAAGCACGGCCAACCCGTGCTCGACGGACTCCGCCTGCTCTTCGAAGGTGGGGTCTGGCTCCCGGCGGGACTTCCTCGGACCTGACGCCCACCTCATCGGGCGGTCCGGCCTCGATCGACAAGACTGATCCGATGGCCAAACGGAAGAAGCCACGCCCACCGCTACCTTCACGCCCGAAACGAGCCGATCTCGCGCAGCCCCTCGTCGACCCATTGGGGGACCCCGCCGCCATCCTCGCCGGGATCGATGTCGAGCCCCTGTTCGTCGCCCTCCGAATCGGAGCACTCGACGGGCATCTCGAAGAGATCGCCACAATTGTCAACGACCGTCTCGCGGCGATCAATGCGATTGAGGAGCTCATCGCCGCTCGCCACCTCCACGTCGGTGACCATGTCAGGCTCGGCCACAACCTAAAGCCCCAATACCTTCACGGACGGATGGTGACGATCATCGCCAAGGACGGCGAGAAGTGGCTTGTTCGGCTCGACGAGCCCGTGGGACGATTCACCAACGCGGATCTACGGGTCTACGCCAGGCAACTGGAGCCGGAGAAACCCCCTGAATAGGTACCAAGGGTCTTCCGGGGCCGACCATTCAATGCTGCGGAAACCGCGGCAAGTTCGTCTGGACCGTGTCGGGTCAGGTCTGTGCCCTTTGGGAAGTACTGCCGAAGAAGGCCGTTGGTGTTCTCGTTGGTGCCGCGCTGCCAAGGGCTGTGCGGGTCGCAGAAGTAGATCGCCAGACCGGTGTAGATCCGTAGTTTGACGTGCTGGGCCAGCTCCGCTCCTTGGTCCCACGTCAGTGAGCGTCGGAGCTGCTCGGGCAGGCTGGAGAAGGAGGTGGCGATGGCATCACGAACTTCCTCTGCGCCGTGGCCGGCAAGGGGTGGACCGTTCTTGGTCGGCTCGATGGTGCCGTGGCCTTCCATTGGGGGAAGGTGTAGCAACATGGTGAACCGGAACCCCGACGACGATGTGCGATCGATGGCCGCTACCGTCGAGCATTGGCGACGACGACGGTCACGCCGGCACTGACACTTCGGTCACCCGATGCATTCGTCACTTCAGAACGGAGGGTGTACCTGCCATCCGGGACTTCGGGAGTGTCCCAGCGCACCAACCATCCGTAGCGGGTGAGGGTCGACGTGCTGCCGATGAGGACATTGTGAAACGTACCGCCCGTGAGCCGGAACTCCACAGTGGTGATCCCGAGAGTGAAGGACGAAATCGCCGAGAGAATCGCCGATCCCGACAAGATGGCTCCGTTCGAAGGCTTCACCACCTTCATGACCGGGAGCGCACTGCTCGGTGTGTCCAATGCCTTGATGCCCAGCCGGGGCATGAGCCACCTTGCCACCCAGAGCGAGCCCAGGGAGGTGTAGTGGGCTCCGTCCCCGCGAGCCCAGATTTTGTCCACGACCAAGGGGCAGGGTGGGCCTGACGGACACACCCGGGCGGCGAGGTCGACCAATACGACATGTGGCTGATGAAGGGCGAACGTGGCCTCCAAAGCGTTCAACCGCTCGAACTCCCCGTCGGCCGTCGTCGGGCCGCTCACTTTGCTCTCGGCAAACGGCGGCTGGGTCAGCATGACCACAGTGGCGCCTGTCGCCGTGAACCGCTGGACACGCTGCGCCATCCGCTCAGTCACCAGGGCGTACCACTGGGGCGTGCCCGTGGCGACGATCGTCCTCTTGGTGCCGCTCCCAACGACGAGGGAGCCCCTCTCCCATGAGCTCGACCACAGCACCACGTTGGGACGACCCTGTTTGAGCGCTTGGGCCTCGGCCGCGTCCGCCTTTGCCTGGCATCGGCTCGTGGCAGTGTTGACATGCTTTCCGTTCTCCTTGAATGGCGCTATCTCGCCGCTCACGACCCCGCAAGCGATGACGGTGGCGTTCTCGATCCGCACACCCGCCGCCCCCCCGACGGCTTCCAGGCCCGGGATCATGGTGCATGCCGTCGAGTCGCCGACGACCAGGATCCGGGCAGTGGTTCGCCGGCTAACCCTGACGCCGGACCCTCGGAGGCCGGCGACCTCTGCCTGCGAGGGGGAAGGACAGAAGGCACTCGTCGGGAGGCCGGCCAATCCGGGTACCGCAAGGGCGGGTTGAGGATAGACGTGCAGTCCCACGGTGCCCACGGCGAGACTCGAGACGATTAGGCAGCCACCCATTGCCAGGCTGGCCCCTCGCCTGACGATAAGCGATGCATTATGCCGGATTGGGTTCTCGATCAGCACGTAGGTGGCCGTGGCCAGGCCGAGCGCCACCACGATCCAGAACAAGCCGTCCGCCACGGGCAAGGTGTCCGTTCCGGACCGCTCCGCGGCCAGCGTGAGGAGTGGCCAGTGCCACAGGTACCAGGAGTACGAGATCAAGCCGATCCACTGGAGCGGCCGGCAGCGGAGTACACACTCCACCCCGTACTGCGGGAATGCGACCCCACCGGCGATCACCAGACCCGCTCCGACCACCGGGAGCGCCACCGCCCAACCCGGGTAGGGAGTCGCCGGTGTGAACACGAATGCAGCGCACAGAATCGACCCGAGACCAATCCAGGTGAGACCAGCCGCCATCGCGGGAGGTACTCGACGGAGCCCTACCGTGCCGACGGCGATAAGCCCTCCGAGGGCCAATTCCCACGCCCTCGGGAACGGTGAAAAAAAGGCCCCTGCGGGATTGGACGAGGTCTGGATGACCGAGTAGGCAAACGATCCGACCACGGCCACCCCGAGGACGATCCCGAGGCGGCGGCGCAACGGGAGTCGCCACGAGAGCCTGGCCACGACGAGAAAGACCGCGGGATACACCAGATAGAACTGCTCCTCGACGGCCAGCGACCAGAAATTCTGCAGGACCGAAGGAGGGAGCAGCGACGCCAGGTAGTTGGTACCGGACGCGGCAAAATGAAAATTGACGAGGAAGACCGACGCCCAACGCCCATCGGTGGCCGTCTCGGTCCCGCCGACGCGGCCGAGTAAGGCGTAAGAGGCGACGATGGCGACGATGATCACCAGCGTGGCGGCGGGAATGATGCGGCGAACCCGACGGCCGTAGAATCGCACCATCGAGGTCGAGCCGGTGAATGCATGTTCACGCAGCAGGACGCCGGTGATGACGAATCCGGAAATGACGAAGAAGACGTCGACTCCCACATAGCCCCCGCTCAGGCCAGGGACGTGTACGTGGAAAAGTACGACGAGCAGAACCGCCACCGCTCGCAGCCCTTGAATGTCGGGACGGAACCGACGGTCTTCTGGTGCCGTTCCCGCCTCGTCCCCCGCGGGTCGGTGGTCATGGGCGGTCTGCACCCCCTCGCCGGGCTCCACGGATAACCTCATGGTGATGGAGGCGATGGTGTCGATACCACCTGATATTACGGCGTCAACGGCCGGTCAGCTCCGATTAGCCCCAATACCGTTCAGTTAGGGACTTGGGGCCCCTGGAATACTGGCCCGAGGTGGCCCGGTCGGTTGCGGCCACGTCTTGTGCCGCTCCCGCTTCACGTGCCACTTGACGTACTTGCGCTTGACGACCCTCGGGTTGCTGCGATGGCGACGGGCCGGATTGAGCCGCCGCGCCAGCAACCTGATGGCGTAGCGCCAACCGTGGTCAGTGGCCTGAGGGGGAAAAATCGCGCGCCGCTGGGATCGAGCGGCGAGCGATGCGGAGTGCGGCGACGAAGCTGACCCGGTCGGGGTCGACCCCGACCTGGTCGGCGGCCTCCCACATCAGGGTTCGGATGGCGTAGTGGCAGCAGAGGTGTCCCCAGGTCTCTTGGAGCACGAGGTCCGGCGACTTCGATCGCAGCACGGTGCGGGGGCCGCGCTGGTGGGTCTTCAACTCGTCGAAGGCACTCTCGATCTCCCACCGCTGGCTGTAGGCGGTAGCGAGGTCGAGGGCGGAGACGTCATCGGGATCGAGGATGGTGGTGAAGAGCCGGTAGGTCTCTTCGTTGTGACGGCCATCGTCGATCCGGTAGTCGATGACCCGGATGGTCAGCGGCGTGGCTTTGCGACCGGCGTTGCCCGACGGTCGCAGTTCGGCCAGCCAGGAACCATCAGCCAGGGTCTCGATCGGGCGAGGCAACATGTTCCCCTTGGCCCGCCACGCCAGATCGGCGCCGGTGGCAACCGCCCGTGACCACAGGGGAAACCCACAGAATCCACGGTCGGCCAGCAACAGCATTCCCGGCGTCAACCGGTCGATCACCTCACCTGCCATCGTGTTCTCTGGTGGGAATGATGGCCTGAACTGGCCCCACCTGGAGGCGTTGTGATGCTCTGAATTGGCCCCACCCCCGCAACCCCAGCCCTTACGTTCTGTGGTCGACCAAGACCCACAACGGAGGGAGAAGGAGATGACGAGGGTGGAGCAGTTCGAACGTATCCGCCGTGACCGGCGCCTGGAGGGACTTTCGATCCGGGGACTGGCAAAGAAGCACAAGGTTCACCGACGGGTGGTCCGCCAGGCATTGGCCTCGGCGATCCCGCCACCGAGGAAGGAGGTACCTCGGACGGCGCCGGTGATGGGCCCCTACGAGGAGACCATCAGGGCGTGGCTGATCGCCGACAAGGACGTGCCGAAGAAGCAGCGCCACACCGCCCGCCGCATCTGGGCCCGCCTGGTGGCAGAAGAAGGCGCATCTGTGGCCGAGTCGACCGTGCGTCAGGCGGTCCGCCGGATCAGGGCGGAGATCGCCCAACCCGAGGGTGAGGTGATGGTGCCCCAGGTCCACCAGCCCGGCCACGAGGCCGAGGTCGACTTCGGGGAGTTCTGGGCGTTGATCGCCGGGGTGATGGTGAAGCTCTGGATCTTCTCCCTCCGGCTGTCGGCCTCGGGTCGGGCGTGCCACCGGGCGTTCGCCACCCAGGCCCAGGAGGCGTTCTTCGAAGGCCACATCGATGCCTTCGACCGGATCGGTGGTGTCCCCGCCCGGGTCCGCTACGACAACCTGAAGCCGGCCGTCGCCCGGGTGCTGCTCGGCCGGGACCGGATCGAGTCCGACCGATTCGTTCTGTTGCGCAGCCACTACGGCTTCGACTCGTTCTACTGCCGCCCCGGTGTGGACGGGGCCCACGAGAAAGGTGGCGTGGAAGGAGACATCGGATGGTTCCGGCGCAACCACCTGGTGCCGGTGCCCAAGGCCGCCAGCCTGGCCGAGTTGAACGAGATGCTGGCCACCTGGGACCACGACGATCTGGCCCGGGTGATCGAGGGGAAGCGAGCCACCATCGGTGTCGAGTTCGCCGCGGAAGCACCGCTGCTCGGGGCACTGCCCACCGAGCATTTCGATGCGGCCCGCCATGTCGTCGCCCGGGTGGACACCAAGTCCCGGGTCTGTGTGCGCCAGTGCCGCTACTCGGTGCCGGCCTCCCTCATCGGTCGGCGACTGCAGGTGGCGATCGGCGCCACCGAGATCACCGTTACGGCCAACGGGTTGGTGGTGGCCAGCCACGAGCGACTGGTGGAACGGGGAGACGAGTCCCTCCAGCTCGACCACTACCTGGAGGTCCTGGCGAAGAAGCCCGGTGCCCTCTCGTCCTCGGTGCCCCTGGCCCAGGCCCGCGCCTCCGGTGTGTTCACTCCGGTGCACGACGCCTACTGGGACGAGGCCCGCCGTCAACTGGGCGACCGCAAGGGCACCGGCGCATTGGTCGAGGCGCTCCTGCTCGCCCGCAGCCTTCCCGCCGATGCGGTGATCACCGGCATGTCGGCCGCCCTGGCGCTTTGCTCGGTGGCCCCCGAGGTGGTGGCGATCGAGGCCCGTCGGGCCGCCGGCGACCAGCTCGCGCCCGTCATCCACATCGGCACACAGCACTGCGACGAGCGGCCCCCGCCGGACCTGGCCGCCTATGACGGATTGCTCGGACACAGCGAGGTGTCCCGATGAGCGGGCGCAGCGAAGACGGGGCCATGGCCACCATCGATGCGGCCTGCCGGGAGCTGAAGCTGCCCACGGTGCGGAGCGAGGCATCCACCATTGCTGATGGAGCGCTCCGGGCGGGGCTGACCCACCGGGCCTACCTGGCCGACGTGTTGGCCGCTGAGGTCGACGACCGCAGGGAGCGCCGCCGTCAGCGGCGAGTGGCCGACGCCAAGTTCCCACGCATCAAGCGTCTGGCCGAGTTCGACTGCTCCCGCTCGCCGGTGAACGAGGCGACGCTCGCCACCCTGGCCGCCGGTTCGTTCATCGAGCACGGCGACCCGATCGTCTTGTTGGGCGACTCGGGCACGGGCAAGTCCCATCTGCTCATCGGCACCGGCATGGCCGCAGCCGAAGCCGGTGCCCGGGTCCGCTACACGACGACCGCAGCACTGGTCAACGAACTGGTGGAAGCAGCCGACGACCGGACACTGTCGCGGGTCATCGCCCGCTATGGGCGGATCGACCTCCTCTGCCTGGACGAGCTCGGCTACCTGAGTCTCGACACCCGGGGAGCGGAGCTGTTGTTCCAGGTGCTCACCGAACGCGAGGAGCAACGCTCGGTGGCCGTGGCCTCCAACGCCCCGTTCTCCGAATGGGGACGCACCTTCACCGATGCCCGGCTGGCCGGAGCAGTCGTCGACCGGCTGACCTTCCGCTCCCTCATCATCGAGACCGGGTCGGACTCGTATCGTCTCCATACCTCGACGGCTGCGGGCAAGCGCAACGCCGGCCGGAAGTCCGACGGTGTATTGTGATCCATACATCATGACTTCCAGCGGACGTGACCACTACCTCGAACCCCACACCGGGCCCGACACTGCAGCGGTGCTCGATGAGGCACTGGCTTCACTCGGGACGCTACGCAACCCGCTCAGTTGGCTCGGTGACGGCGGAGCCGAGGTGCAACTACTGGCCAGCCTGATCAAGGAGATCGAACTCCGTCTCCCGCAGGCGGTCGCCCTCGCCCGGGACCAGGACTACTCCTGGGCCGAGATCGGAGACCTGCTCGGCACCACCCGGGCTTCAGCCTGGCAGCGGTTCGCCCGCCAGGCCGAGATCATCAACATGCGAACGAGGAGGGAGCTGCTGGCCAACCGAGACTGAGAGGTCCCCCGACTCCTCGCCGACGGCTCACTTGCCTGGATGGTCGAGGAGCACTACAAACACACATGGGGGTGGGGCCAATTCAGAGCATCGCGGTGGGGCCAATTGGGGCCATCATTCCCACTCTGGCGTCGTGTACTTCCCGACGGCAGCATCGAAGATGGCATGGGTGCCGCACTCGGCCACCGCCACCACCCGGGCCTGGGGGAAGGCGGCCCGCTCACCCTTGTTGACGCCGGGCCGTCCGAAG
>Ga0209012_1000681_pt1 | contig 43564 bp, 52 predicted proteins | sample RS3BMetagenome_FD_184735 | JGI IMG/M metagenome (GOLD analysis project Ga0209012, IMG submission 184735) | Ferric oxide microbial mat and aquatic microbial communities from Rainbow Spring, Yellowstone National Park, USA - RS3B (SPAdes) (version 3) ...
CGCCTGGGCCCACCATGGACAACTTCCCGGAGTCGATGGATGCGACACAGTGGGGAATGGACCGTCGCGGCCCTACACGCGCGCGTTTTCGATCATGCGCCCCGCGTCAGAGAGTCCTGCAGTAGTGTTAGGCCCACCCTTTAGCGTCACTTCGGGCAGCAGAACGTGTTGTCGTTGGGGCTGTGCATCGAGTGCTTCTGGAATAGGTGCGTGCAGCCGTCTGCCAGCGCCATTTCCTCGTTCTCGTCGTACGTCCCGCCCGTGTAGTCCTCGCGGAAGGGCGGGTAGCCGTTGGACTGGCAATCGCCGTCCGGGTCGAAGCCGTCGTAGGCCCGGTGAATCTTCGCGCGTAGGGCCGCGATCCGTTGCTTCTCGGCTGTGGCTTCCGCTTGCCGCCGCTCTTCGTCGGCCTTCGCCTGCGCGGCGGCAGCCGCAGCCGCCTTGGCGTCCTGGTCGGCCTTCCACTTGTCGTAGGCGGGTTTCATGGCCGTGAGCTTCGCCGCCGCCGCCTTGCCGGACGTGCTGTTCGGGTCGTCCCCCACAGCATCCGTGCAAGCCTTCCAGGCGCCCTCCACGTCGCCCGCCGTGTCGGCCTGCACGCACTTGGCGTAGTTGTCCTTCGCCTTGTCGGTACACCCGACCGTCAGCCCCATGAGTCCCATCATCACGACGACGCACGCTTTCATCCGAACCCCCCCTTCGGGGTACGTGTCCTATACGACACGTACCCCAGCCGCGACGCAAGAGGTTCCGTGGGGGCGTGAAGGTCAACGCCGCCACCCGAAAGAAGCTCGTCGAAATCGGGCAGGCGATCCGGGAGGCACGAGAAAAAGCTGGCGTCTCCCAGGCGGCGCTGGCCACGAAGATCGGGATGCACCGGGAGAACTTGATTCGCGTCGAGAAGGGCCGGGTGAACCTCACCGTCGAGACCATCGTGCGGGTCGCCGAGGGGCTCGGGGTGACGTTCAAGGTGGCCTTCGGGCGCCGAGCCATTCGCTCTTCGCAACGGTCCCCGCGCGTGATGGAGTAGCTCTCTGCATGAGTTTCTACGGCCTCCCCGAAGCAAGCCATGCGATCCAGGCAAGGGGCCGGGCTGTGCTCGTCGAGGGCAGCGTGGACGTGGACCGGCTGCGTGCTCTCGGCATTCATCACGCCGTGGCTCCCACGCTGGCCCTGCTTCGAGGTGACAGCGATGCCTCGGCCCTGCGTGCGTACACCGACCGCGCCGTCATTTTCTTCGACGGCGACGGCGCGGGCGCCAACGCGGCCAAGCTCGTGCAGGCGGCGTGCGCCAAGGTCGGCATCGCTGCGACGATCTCCCTCGTACCCGTGGGCATCCGTGACCCCGAGAAGTTCGTGCTCGTCGCGCCGCAAGAAGCCGTGGAGCGCATCTTCGGGGCCTAGTCGTCCTTCCGATGACCGCAGTGGGGGCACGTTCCGGCAGGCGGGAACCGCCCGGCGAGCACGTCGTCCACGGGAACCTTGACGAGCCTCGCGATCCTGAACGCGACGGCGATGGTGGGCGTCCGGTGTCCGGCTGCCATGTTGCCCACACTGGACTCCCCGAAGTGCAGCACCTTGGCGAGCGGCCTCCATCCGCCGAACCGAGCCCGCAAGAACTTGAGGGCCGTTCTCACATGGCCCTGCTCCTGCGTCGTCAGGTCGAAACTTGCTGCCGCGCTCATTGGTCCCCTCCCTTCGGTTCGTCGAGCCAGAACTGCGGGTCGATACCCAGCTCGTAGATGGCGTGGACGAGCATGCGAAGGTTGTGGACGAGCACCTTCATGTAGACCTCGGCCACGGAGCCCGTGGACGATTTTGCGCGAACCGACGCATGCAGCACGCGCTTCATCGACGAGAAGAGCACCTCGGACTTCGACCGCTTGTGGTACTTCGCCAGGAAGCCCTTCTTGTTCAGCACGAAGTAGGCGTGCAGCCGGTTCCACAGCTCGTCCTTACCCTGCCGCGAGTTCGGCTTGAACGGGATGAACGGTTCGGCGCCCGTCGCGACGATGGCGCGGAAGTTCTTCTTCGCCAGGTAGCCCTTGTCGGCGCTCACCTCGCGCATCTTGAAGTTCTTCGCCGTCTGCTCGACGAGCTTCGGAAGCTCGGGCGAGTCGTTCTTGTTGCCGGGCGTGACCTCGACGCCGGTGACGACGAGCGTGGTCACGCCGCACATGGCGTGCAGCTTGAGCCACTTCTTCTCGCGCCGGTCCTTGCCCCACTTCTTATCGAACCACTTCACGTAGGCCATCTGCGAGATGCCCGTGGCGTCCAGGGCGAAGTCCACCTCGATCTCGCGCAGTGGCTTCGCAGACTCCTCGATGAGCCGCTTGATGATGTCCGCCGTCTCGGGCTTCCGCATGATGCGCAGGGTCGTGTACGGATGCGGGACCGCGACTTCCTCGCCCGTCTCCTTCTTGATCATGTCGGCGGCCATCACCACGTCGCCGTTCGAGCGCTCGCCCGAGACGGTCGTGAAGACCTTCATACCTGCCGCGAAGAGCACGTCGCAGAGAGGGTAGGCGGGACGACCGCCCTTGTATTCGGGCTGCTCGACGCCAGCGCAGAGGGCGTGGAGCAGCCGCACGAAGACGAGCTTCTCGTTCATGCGGGCTTCGCGGTAGCCAGGCTTGTGCGCGTAAGTGGGGCGCTTCATCTCGACCAACGAGGCGTCGTCCGGTGGCGTGATCTCGTGGCGCACGTAGTGGACGGCGATTATGTGCTTGCAGGGAAGCTGCCGCGTCTCCCAGTCGGGACAAGTGCAGCACTGCGTGCCGTCCGCTTGCGTGCGGACGATGTAGCTCCCTGCGTTCATGGACTGCGACGGGACGATCCAGAGATCGCCGTCCTTCTTGATTCGCGCCGTCTTCGCCAGCGCGAGCGCACGTTGCTCCCGATTCGCCTTGAGCAGAGCCTCGTCCATACCCATGAGGACATTTGTAGCAACAAGTTGCCTACGTGTCAAGGCGCGGCCATTTGTTGCCACACGTCTTGACGACGCGGACGCTTGTTGCTACAAGTGGCCGTACATGGCGGCGAAGAAGCCCAAAGGAAAGACCGACAGCATCCGGCTTCGATGCACACCGGCCCAGAAGACCTTGATGGACAAGGCCGCCAAGAAGGCCGGGCTCAGCCTTTCGTCGTGGCTGCTCTCCCTCGGCATTCGGGAAGCGGAAAAAGCCGAAGGGGGCGCCGGAAGCTAGGCTCCCAACGCCCCCGACTTGATTTTCGCGCTCTCGGCTAAGCGCTTGAAACTGCTGCCATATGCGTCATAACGTGATACCTCCGAGCACACGATGGAGTTGCGCTCGGCGGCACGTGCGCTAGCTTCACGGCGTCGTCCCTCGTTAGGACACCGTGAGGCTTCACCGCCGAACGTGATGAAACCCCCGCCCTAACGGGGGTTTCGTCGTTTAAGGGATTCTACGGCGCCGCGTGCGTCCCTCCATTGGCGAGGACGTAGACCCCGCTGCCGTGCTTGCCCTGCTTGCCTTCGATGGCGGTGATGAGCCGGTCCCGTCGCAGGCGGTTCATTTCGCCCTCGAACGAGCCTCGGTTGATGTTCGGGTCGAGCCGCTTGACGGCCTCCCAGATGTCCGTCGAGTCGAGCGGCTTCTTCATCGCGAGGAAGACGTTGATGATCTTCGTGCGGATGGTGTTCTTGCTTGGCTGCGCGGGCGCATCGGCGGCGGGGAACCACTTGCGGTCCCGGCGCTCGATGGTCTTGCGGTTCTTCATGACCTGACGCAACGAGCCATCAGCGTTCATGGTCGTCTGCCCAATGGCTTTCCCGACCTGCGCCGTCTCGACGCCCTCGGGGTGCGCCAGCACGTAGGCTTCCGCCTTGTCCACGTAGGAGCCGTGCCCCGAGGGCTCCGCCTGCTTGGGCGGCGGGGGAGCGGCCCTCGGCGACTCGGGTTCGGCGGCCTCGGGGGGTGGCGGGACGCTCACGACGAGAAGCGTCACCATCCTGCGCTGCTCCTCGATAGGCAGCCGGAAGAGGGCGTCTCGGACGAACTCGTAGCGCCACTCGGGCGCGAGGGCCTCGAACGCCTTGTCAGCGGCCAGACGGCTTTGCCGTAGGCGCTCCGCAGCGGCGAAGTGACTGTCGTTCCAGCCCATGTGCGTGGGTATAGCAACATCCCAGGCTTGGGCAACCGCTTACCCAGACTGTTTTCAAGGGTCCGCCCTGGTGACTTTCGTTGGACCGGCTCTCCGATTTTACCGGCGAGTTTCGTTGTAGCCCCCTCAGTTCCAACAAATCTCACCTCGTGACGCGCGCAGCCGTGCGTGCTGAACTGCCAACAGCATGAGCTTCTACGGGCTCGCCGAAGCAAGCCGAGCGATCCAGGCGAAAGGCCGGGCCGTGCTCGTCGAGGGCAGCGTGGACGTTCACCGCCTGCGTGCCCTTGGCATCCACAACGCCGTGGCCCCGACGCTCGCTCTGCTTCGCGGCGACGTGGACGCTTCGGCGCTGCGTGCCTACACCGACCGCGCCATCATCTTGTTCGATGGAGACGGCGCCGGAGCGAAGGCCGCCAAGGTCGTAGCGGCTGCCTGCGCCAACGTCGGGATCGTCGCGACGATCTCTCTCGTGCCGGTGGGCGTCCGCGACCCCGAGAAGTTCGTGCTCACCGCGCCGCAAGAGGACGTTGAGCGCATCTTCGGCGCCTGAGCCCCGAGACCTCACGGGAGTTTCGGCCTGCACCGCTTGCATGGGCGGCAACCTTGGCTGAGAAGATTCGCGAGGTCTTGTTCGGGGATCGCGACAGGGGGAAAGACATGGTGGTGCGTGCCGGGGCACCCACCGTCGTCATGGATGGCGCCGTGCCCCTTGAACCGGAAGTAGCTGCTCTTGTTCATGCACCATTATACGGGGACGCCACACGCCCCGTGGCGGCTGGGAAAACCGTGCCGACGATTCTCCTAGAAGCCCTTCTGCTGAAGCCGGTTTGCCTCGTCATTGATCATCTGCTGGATGAGCGCCCCGTTCTCGGCGCCCGTGGTCTTCCGCACTGACCACGTTTCGATCATCCCGCCATCCCACTCACCGACCACAACGACGTGGCACGCACCACGAATGAGCATCTTGCGCTCGTCCGGCGATAGCTCGCTCGTCTTGAAGAAGATGTCGTTGAGGCTGTCTTCGTCGGGGTAAAGGCCCTCGCCCATCCCCATGTAGGTGTCCACGGTCCCGTTCTGCCATCCGAGGACCGAGACAAGCTTGCCCTTGTACGCTTTGGCGTTCGCAATGAGGTCTTCGACGCTGGCCCGCACCGGAATGAGCGGCGCTCGATCCAAGCTCGCCGTGGTGGGAATCGAGACGGGCGTGATCGTCCCCGTAAACGCGGCGAAGGCGGCCTTGAACGGCGGCTTGCCCGTGGAGGGCCAGTCGAGCGTGAGCTTGCGCATGCTGTCCGTCCACGAGAAGACGGCTTCCAAGTGCGTGCCCGACTGGTGCGCGAACAACAGCGCTACGCCGTCGTCCGGCCCCTGGTACGTCGCCGCCTTCGTCACGTCGTCGCTGTTGGCGACGACCGCCACTGAGGTCGGCATCCCGCCCTTGGCGTTCTTCCCGTGGCAGTAGACGCGCACCCAATCGCCCACGATCTTCGTCTGACATGACAGGCCGGATGCCCCGGCGACGTTCGACTCGGGTGCGCTCACCCATGCTTTCTCGTCGGGTACGTTGGCGAACGCCTCCTGCACCTTCGCCTTCTTCGCGGCCTCGGCGAGCGCGGCTTGCGTGGCGGCCTGGTCGGCGCTCGAAGATGCAGCAGGCGTGGAACTCGCTTGTGGTGGAGCCTCCTTCGACTTGCAGCTCACGATCATGAGAGCTACGGCGATCAGGACGGCCATCTGCTTCAGGCGCACCACGACGCGAAAGTAGCTCTCCATCGTGGTTGGCGTCCAGCCTCCCGCGAGCGTGTGGAGGGGGCGCTTCACGGGTCGTCCTTCCGGTGCCCGCAATGGGGGCAAGTGCCAGCGGGCGGGAACTTCCCGGTGAGCACGTCGTCCACGGGAACTTTGACGAGCCGGGCGACGCGGAACGCCACGGCGATGCTCGGGGCCTTGTGGCCCGCCGCCATGCTCCCCACGGTGGACTCTCCGAAGCGCAGCACCTTCGCCAGCGGCCTCCATCCGCCGAGCCGAGCCCGCAGGAACTTGAGGGCCGTGCGAACGTGCCCCTGCTCTTGAGTCGTCAGATCGAAACTTGCTGCCGCGCTCATTCGGCAGCTCCCTTCGACTCGCCGAGCCAGAACTGCGGGTCGATACCCAGCTCGTAGATCGAATGCACGAGCATGCGGATGTTGTGGACGAGCACCTTCATGTAGACCTCGGCCACTGAGCCCGTGGACGACCGCGCCCGCACCGACGAGTGCAGCACGCGCTTCATCGACGAGAACATGCACTCGGACTTTGACCGCTTGTGGTACTTGTCGAGGAAGTCCTTCTTGTTCAGCACGAAGTAGGCGTGCAGCCGGTTCCACAGCTCGTCGCGGCTCTGCCGAGAGTTGTCCTTGAACGGGATGAACGGCTCGGCCCCCGTCTTCACGATGGCGCGGAAGTTCTTCTTCGCGAGGTAGCCCTTGTCAGCCGAGACCTCGCGCATGTTGAAGTTCTTCGCCGTTTGACCGACGAGGTTCGGGAGTTCCGGTGAATCGTTCCTGCTGCCCTTCGTGACCTCGACGCCAGTGACGACGAGCGTGGTCACGCCGATCATGATGTGCAGCTTGAGCCACTTCTTCTCGCGGCGATCCTTGCCCCACTTCTTGTCGAACCACCGCACGTAGGTCGATTCCGAGATGCCCGTGGCGTCGATGGCGAAATCCACTTCGACCTCGCGCAACGGCTTCGCGGACTCCTCGATGAGCTGCTTGATGATGTCCGCCGTCTCGGGCTTCCGCATGATGCGCAGGGTCGTGTACGGGTGCGGCACGACGACTTCCGCGCCGGTCTCTTTCTTGATCCAGTCGGCGGTCATCACCACGTCGCCGTTGGAGCGCTCGCCCGAGAAGGTCGAGAAGACCTTCATGCCCGCCGCGAAGAGCACGTCGCTGAGCGGGTATGCCGGACGCCCGCCCTTGTAGGCAGGCTGCTCGACGCCAGCACAGAGGGCATGGAGCAGCCGCACGAAGACGAGCTTCTCGTTCATGCGAGCTTCGCGGTAGCCGGGCTTTGGCGCGTAGCGGGGGCGTTTCATCTCGACGAGGGAGGCGGCGTCCGGTGGCGTGATCTCGTGCCTCACGTACTGGACGGCGATGATGTGCTTGCAGGGGAGTTGCCGCGTTTCCCAGTCGGGACAGGTGCAGCACGGCGTCCCGTCCGCCGATGTGCGGACGATGTAGCTCCCGGCGTTCATGGACTGCGACGGCACGATCCAGAGATCGCCGTCCTTCTTGATTCGCGCCGACTGCGCGAGCGCCAGCGCACGTTGCTCCCGAGTCGCCTTGAGCAGAGCCTCGTTCATACCCATGAGGACACTTGTAGCAACAAATTGCCTACGTGTCAAGCGCGGGCCGGTTGTTGCCACAAGAGCTTGACCGCGTAGGCGCTTGTTGCTACAAGTGTCCCGTAGATGGCGGCAAAGAAGCCCAAAGGGAAGACGGACAGCATCCGGCTTCGGTGCACACCGGCCCAGAAGACCTTGATGGACAAGGCCGCCAAACGGGCCGGGCTCAGCCTTTCGTCTTGGCTGCTTTCCCTCGGGATTCGGGAGGCGGAAAAGGCCGAAGGGGACGCCGGAAGCTAGGCTCCCGACGCCCCCGACTTGGTGTTCGCGCTCTCGGCTAAGCGCTTGAAACTGCTGCCAGATGCGTCATGACGTGATACCTCCGAGCGCACGATAGAGTTGCGCTCGGCGGCGAGTGCGCTAGCATCACGTGTCCCCCGTGTAGGACGGACCGTGAGGCTTACCGCCGAACGGATGAAACCCCCGGCTCCAACGGGGGTTTCGTCGTTAAAGGGCTCAGCTAGGCGGTCGCGTGCGTACCTCCGTTGGCGAGGACGTAGACCCCGCTGCCGTGCTTCCCCTGCTTGCCCTCGATGGCGACGATGAGCTTGTCGCGGCGAAGGCGGTTCATTTCGCCCTCGAAAGAGCCCCGGTTGATGTTCGGGTCGAGCCTCTTGGCGGCCTCCCAGATGTCGGTCGAGTCGAGCGGCTTCTTCATCGCCAGGAAGACGTTGATGATCTTCGTGCGGATGGTGTTCCTGGCGGGGGGCTCCGCCGCGTCGGCAGACACCTTCGGGAACCACTTGTCGTCGCGTCGTTCGATGGTCTTGCGGTTGTTCATCACCTGCCGAAGCGAGCCGTCCGCGTTCGCGGTCTTTTGGCCGATGGCCTTGCCGACCTCCGGCGTCTCGACTCCTTCGGGGTGCGCAAGAACGTAGGCTTCCGCCTTGTCCACGTAGGAACCCCCGCCGTTGGGCTTGGGCGGGTTCGGGGGTGGCGGGGGCGCAACTTTCGGCTCGGCGGGCGGAACCTTGGCTTCCTGCTTGGGCGGGTCGGGCGGCCTCGGGGGCTCAGCGCCCTCCACGCGCACAATGAGGTCGGCGACGAGCTGGCGCTGCTGCTCCAACGGGAGATGGAACGCAGCATCGCGCACGAACTCGACCCGCTTTTCGGCGGATAGGGCGGCGAGGGCCTTGTCGGCGGCCTGCCGACGTTCCTTGGCCTCTCTAGCGTCGGCGACGATCTGGTCCCAGCTCACACCCCCGGTATAGCAGCACCCCAGGGGCAGGCAAGCCTCGGGGGTAGACTTTCTTCAGTGGTCGGCCTGATGACTTTTGTTGGACCCCCAAGACCTTTCGTTGTGACCCCAGGGTTATGTGTCGTAGCCGCGTCGCCCGCTCGGCCGGAACGATGGCTCGCTCGCCGGCGACCATCGCTCACCGGCTCGGAACCATCCTTCACTTCCGCCGAACCATCACTCGCTCGCCCGGAACGACGGCTCCCTCGGAGGCGACGATCGCCCATCCCCCCGCGACCATCCTTCGCCTCCGCGAGACCATCGCTCGCTCGCCCGGAACGATGGCTCACTCGCCGCAGACGATCGCCCATCCGCGCGCGACCATCGCTCGATTCCGCGCGACCATGGCTCGTCGTTCCGGGACGATGGCTCACTCTCCGGCCACGATCGCCCACCCGGCCGGGACCGTCGTGCACCTCGCGGCGACGATGGCTCGTCGTCCTGGAACGATGGCTCAGCCGCAGGCGACGATCGCGCGGCCGCCCGAAACCGTCGTTCAGGTCCGCGCGAGCATTGCCCCGTCGGTCGCGCCCATGCCTCACTCGCCCGCGACCTTCGCCCACCCGCTCGGAACGATCGATCCCTTGCGTGCGGGGCTCGCTCGGTCGTGCGGCACCATCCTCATTTCACCCCGGACTCGCCGTGACACGCAGGCCGCGCGCGCTCGAGCCTGCTACGATGGACGTTGGTGCCGAAAGAGGAAGTCGTCCTTCCTTTCCCCGTGCCGCGCGAGCAGGTTCCCGTCGTTCGGCGCGTGAGGAGCGGCCTTCTCTGCTCCTCGCTGCAGGCGGTCCGGGCGCGCCACCTCGAGAGCGCATACCTCGCGAGCCTGCCGCGCGAGCACCACGCGCGGGTGCTGTCGCTGACGGCGGCGGAGTGGATCGATCCCGAGCTCGCGTTCGCGCACTACCGGGCGCTCGACGCGCTCGGGATGCCGCCCGAGCAGATCGAGGAGAACGGCCGGCAGGTCGCGCAGCATCTGCAGCGCGGGTTTCTCTCGGTCGTGCTGCGGCTCGCGGTCGAATCGGGCGTGACGCCCTGGTCGGTGCTCGAGCGATACCAGAAGCTGTGGGAGCGCTACTTCGACGGCAGCGCCCTCGCCGTCTGGAAGCGCGGGCCGAAGGAGGCCCGCACGCAGGTCGCCGGATTCCCGATGGCGCACATCGGGTACATCCAGATCGGCGTCGGCGGGATCCAGCGCGGCGTGCTCGAGCTGGTCTGCAAGCGCGCCTACGTGGTCCTGCTGCGCCCGGAGTGCGACGACACGACGCTCACGTACCGCGTGTCCTGGGCGTGAGCGCCAGCAGCCCGCGGCAGGTCGCGGCGGAGCTCACCCCGCCGCCGGCAGCGTGAAGGAGAAGACGCTCCCTTCGCCCATGCGGCTCTCGACCGACACCTCGCCGCCGTGCAGCTCGACGAGGCCGCGCACGATCGCCAGGCCCATGCCGGGTCCGTCGCGCGGGCTGCGCCGCGCGTTGGCCGCGCGGTCGAAGATCTCCGGCAGCCGGTCGGGCTGAATGCCGCGGCCGGTGTCCTGAACCCAGACGCGCACCCGGTCACCGTCGCGCCCGATGCGAACGGTCACGCGGCCCTTGGCGGGCGTGAACTTGAGGCCGTTGGCGACGAGCTTCGAGACGATCTGAACGAGGCGCGTGCGATCGCAGCGGGCGACGACGGGCTGGCCGGGGTCTTCGAGCCGGAGATCGACCTCCCGCTCGCGGGCCTGCGCCGAGAACGCCGCGAGGGCGCCCTGGAGCGTGGCGACGACGTCGCACGGGCGCGGGTCGATCGCGATCGCGCCCACTTCGAGCTTGGCCACGTCGTGGAAGTCGCCGACCACATGGCTCATCCGATCGGCCGAGCGAGCGATGGCCTCGACCACGCGCCGCGAAGCGCCGTCGTCGGGCGCGACCGTCTTCTTCAAGTAGCCGGCCCCCATCACGATGGACGCGAGCGGGTCCTTGAGGTCGTGGCAGACGATCGAGATCAGGTCCTTGTCGGGCTCGCGGCCTTCGAGCCGAGCGATGGCCTCGTCGAGCTCACGGCCGATCCTTCTCGCCACGGCCGCCTCCCCTGCCTCTGCCGTATCGACGCGGGAGAGAGCGGCACGAGCATCGCGCAGAGCGCTGAGAAGGTGGCTCTCCATGGTGAGGTAGTGAATCTTGCATTGTCTTCGCCACGGTCAAGACTCGCCGCGGTCGGAGGGAGACTGGCCGCCGCCGTGTCATGCTCGAATGAGCCAGCCCCCGGTGTTCGTACGTTGAGGCCCCGGTCCCGAGGTTCGTCCGATGGGACCGCGACCCCATCGGCAAGCTCGGGCGTCAGCCTCGGGACGGGGGGTCCGGGGTGGCGCATTCGACGTGCTCGCCATACAGTGCCTACCTCGATCCCCAAGGAGCCATGGAGCGCCGAATCCTCATCATCGACGACGACCGGAGCATGTGCGAGGTGCTCGAGAGCGAGCTCCGCCGTCGAGAGTTCGATGTCACGTGGGTGACCTCGCCGCAGGACGCTCTGGCCCGCTTCGAGCGCGAAGATTTCGGGCTCGTCATCACCGACGTGAACATGGCGGGGATGAACGGCGTCGAGCTGTGCAAGACGCTCGTCTCGCGGCGCGAGGACATGCCCGTCATCGTCATCACGGCGTTCGCCAACATGGAGACGGCGATCGCGGCCATCCGCGCGGGCGCGTACGACTTCGTCACCAAGCCGTTCGACATGGACGAGCTGGCGCTGACGATCGAGCGCGCGCTCAAGCACCGCGCCCTGCGCGAGGAAGTGAAGCGCCTGCGCAAGGCCGTCGACAGCGCGCAGCGCTTCGACGACATCCTCGGCACCAGCCCGCCGATGATCAAGATGTGCGAGCTGGTCACGCGCGTCGCCGACACGGAGACGACGGTGCTCATCACCGGCGAGAGCGGCACCGGCAAGGAGCTGGTCGCCAAGGCGCTGCACATGAAGAGCGGGCGCAAGGAGGGGCCGTTCGTCGCCATCAACTGCGCGGCGATGCCCGAGAGCCTGCTCGAGAGCGAGCTGTTCGGCCACGTGAAGGGCGCGTTCACCGACGCGCGCACCTCGCGCCCGGGCCTCTTCATCAAGGCCAGCAAGGGAACGCTCTTCCTCGACGAGATCGGCGAGATGCCCGCCGGCATGCAGGCCAAGCTGCTCCGAGCCCTGCAGGAGCGAACCGTCCGACCCGTCGGCGGCGACGTCGAGCAGCCCTTCGACGCGCGCATCATCGCCGCCACCAACCGAGACCTCGAGACCGAGGTCGAGGAGAAGCGCTTCCGCGAGGACCTCTTCTACCGCATCAACGTCGTGCGCACCCACGTCCCGCCGCTCCGCGCACGCGGCAGCGACATCCTGCTCCTCGCCCAGCACTTCCTCGAGCGCTACGCGGCGCAGAGCCGCCGGCCGGTGGTCGGGATGACGAGCGCGGCGGCCGACAAGCTGCTGAGCTATCCGTGGCCCGGCAACGTGCGCGAGCTGCAGAACTGCATCGAGCGCGCGGTCGCCCTCGCCCAGTTCGACCAGATCGGCGTCGACGACCTGCCCGAGAAGATCAAGGACTACAAGACGGCGCGCATCAGCGTCGAGTCGAACGACCCCGCGGAGCTCCTGCCCATGGAGGAGGTCGAGCGCCGCTACATCCTCAAGGTGCTCGAGGCGGTGGGCGGCAACAAGACGCTCGCCGCGCAGGTGCTCGGCTTCGACCGGCGAACCCTCTACCGCAAGCTCGAGCGCGTGCGCGACCCGTCGCTGCGCGAGCACCGCGCGCCGAGCAGCGATCGCCACGCGGCCGTGGGCGGCGACGACATCCCGAAGAGCAGCGAGCATCGCTGACGCTTCGACGACCCGGCGACCGGGACGGCTTCGCCGCCCCTTGGGCACGTACGCTGCAAGTGCCCGAAGGCATGAGCCAATCGGACAGGCAGCTCTGGATGGAGCGCATCGCGCGCGCTCTCGCCGAGCTGAAGAAGGCGCCCGCCGAGTCTCCGCCGGCGGCAGAAGCGCGCGATTCCAACCCCCAGCCGCCCGCGGCGGGCAAGTGAGGGGGACCATGGCGGGCAAGTTCCTCTCCGACATCCAGGAGATCCGGCGGCGCGCGCGCCAGCACATCGAGGCAGGCGCGATGACGCCCGGCTACAAGGCCGATCGCGAGACGGTCGTGCGGCTGCTCAACGAGGCGCTGGCGACGGAGCTCGTGTGCGTGCTGCGCTACAAGCGGCACTACTACATGGCTCAGGGGCTCACGTCGTCGTCGATCGCCGACGAGTTCCTCGAGCACGCCACCGACGAGCAGGACCACGCCGATCGGATCGCGTTCCGCATCACCCAGCTCGACGGGGAGCCGAACTACGATCCGGACACGCTCACGACGCGCAGCCACGCCGAGTACAAGCCGGGAGCGGACCTCGTCGACATGCTGCGCGAGGACCTGGTCGCCGAGCGCATCGCCATCGAGTCGTACTCGGAGATCATCCGCTTCGTCGGCAACGACGACCCGGTGACGCGCCGGCTGATGGAGGACATCCTCGCCAAGGAGGAGGAGCACGCGAACGATCTGCAGGACCTGCTCGGGCGGCTCGACGTCGAGACGAACGGCAAGAAGGCGCGCCGCAACGCGTGAACGGGGGGAGAGAACAGGAAGGCGGGAAGATAGCGGCGAGGGGCTTCCCGCCCGCTACCCTTCCCGTCTTCCCGTGATCCTCTGCTACTGCTGCGCCGATGCGCTCATCACGCCCTGCTTCTGCGCTTCGCTCTTCACGCGCTCGCGGATCTGGTCGAAGCGGTCGCCGACTTCCTGGCGCAGGCGTCGCCCCGACGACGGCGCGAACATCAGGCCGATGCCGGCGCCGATCGCCGCCCCGACGGCCACCAAGCCGATGGCCGGCAGCATGATCCCGACGACCGAGCGGCGGCGCTCCAGACCGACGAGGTCCAGGATGTCGTCCAAGTCGTAGCCGATTACCTTCTTCATGGTCATGAGCCCTTCTCCCTCGATTTGCTGTCGCCGACTGTCCAAGACGCGGACGCCTCCGGCGCCCTAGAGCACTTGCTTGAGCACCTCGCGCGCGACGTGGCGCGCGGCGGCGGCCAGCGCCATCCGCCCGGCACGGATGGACAGCGCCCCGCCCACGACGAACCCGACGCCGATCGCGACGGCCAGCGACGTGATGGGCCGCTCGCGGATGCGTCGGGCGACGGCGCGCGCGAGATCGGCCACGCGCGCCGCGGGCCCCTCGAGCTCGGTCATTCCCGTCGCGTCCGGTACACGGCGTAGCGCGCTTACGCGCGGGGTCTCGATCCGCTCGGCCACGTTCATCGTGCCCGCGTGCGGTGCGATGCGCATGCCACCCGCGGCGCCGTTGACCGCACTCCGGCCACGCCGCCCGGTTGGTCGCAGCGTGCCCCGATCGTGGCAATCTTGCCGGCGGCGAGCGCGCCCGGCTTCCGGGCGCTCACCGTGCTTTGCGCAGTTCGGACATGCCCGGTGCCACAGCCCAACCGGCACGGCTTCTGCAAGAGATCCGCAGGAGCGGGGGCAGCGCCCGGGAGGGCCAATTGGAACGCCGCATACTCATCATCGACGATGATCGCAGCATGTGCGATGTCCTCGAAGCCGAGCTCAAGAAGCGTGGCTTCGAGACGAGCACGACGACGTCCCCCGACGAAGCCATGCGACGGCTGGCGGAGGACGATTTCAGCCTCGTGCTCACCGACATCAACATGCACGGAATGAGCGGGGTCGACCTTTGCCGGCAGATCGTCGAGAGCCGAGAGGATCTGCCCGTCGTGGTCATGACGGCCTACGGAAGCATGGAGGCGGCCATCGCCGCCATCCGTGCGGGCGCGTACGACTTCGTCACCAAGCCGTTCGAGATGGACGACATCGCGCTCACGATGGAGCGGGCGCTCAAGCACCGCGCCCTGCGCGAGGAGGTCAAGCGCCTGCGGCGCGTCGTCGTCGACCAGCAGAAGTTCGACGACATCCTGGGCACCAGCCCGTCGATGAAGAAGATGTACGACCTGGTGGCGCGCGTCGCCGAGACCGAGACGACGGTGCTCATCACCGGCGAGAGCGGCACCGGCAAAGAGCTGGTCGCCAAGGCCATCCACCTGCGCAGCCCACGCAAGGAGGGGCCGTTCGTCGCCATCAACTGCGCGGCGATGCCCGAGAGCCTGCTCGAGAGCGAGCTGTTCGGCCACGTGAAGGGCGCGTTCACCGACGCGCGCACCTCGCGCCCGGGCCTCTTCATCAAGGCCAGCAAGGGAACGCTCTTCCTCGACGAGATCGGCGAGATGCCCGCCGGCATGCAGGCCAAGCTGCTCCGAGCCCTGCAGGAGCGAACCGTCCGACCCGTCGGCGGCGACGTCGAGCAGCCCTTCGACGCGCGCATCATCGCCGCCACCAACCGAGACCTCGAGACCGAGGTCGAGGAGAAGCGCTTCCGCGAGGACCTCTTCTACCGCATCAACGTCGTGCGCATCCACGTCCCGCCGCTCCGCGCACGCGGCAGCGACATCCTGCTCCTCGCCCAGCACTTCCTGCAGCGATACCAGTCCAACGGCCAGCAGCGCGTGGTCGGCATCAAGAGCGCGGCGGCCGACAAGCTGCTGAGCTATCCGTGGCCCGGCAACGTGCGCGAGCTGCAGAACTGCATCGAGCGCGCGGTCGCCCTCGCGCAATACGACCACGTCGGCGTCGACGACCTGCCCGAGCGAGTGCGCGAGTTCAAGAGCTCGCGCATCACGATCGAGAGCAATGATCCGTCGGAGCTCCTGCCCATGGAGGAGGTCGAGCGCCGCTACATCCTGCGTGTCCTCGAGGCGGTGGGCGGCAACAAGACGCTCGCCGCGCAGGTGCTCGGCTTCGACCGGCGAACGCTCTACCGCAAGCTCGAACGCTGCCGCGACGCGGTGCCCGCCAAGCGCGAGCCGCACCCGGCCCACCCCTGAGCCGCCGGGGGCACGCCCCTTGCGAGGGATCCGAGCGACCGACGAGGACGCCGGTCACGCGGAGGCCATCCCCCATGCCGACCCATGCCACTGCGCTCTTCGCTGACCGTCACGCAGCGCATGCGGCCGTGGAGCAGCTCGTTCAAGCGGGTTTTCCGCGCGACGCGATCAGCGTGGTGATGTCCCAGGAGACCCACGAGCGCGAGTTCGGCGCTCCGCCTTCGGAGCGGTCCGGCGTGCGGCCGGCGCGCCACGCGGGCGTGCTGGGCACCATCGTGGCAGGCCTCGTGGCGCTCGTCGCGCACGATGGGCCCGCGATTCGAGCGGCCGGTCCGCTCGTCGCCGCGCTGACGCGCGCGGGCGGGGCGGCGTACGCGCTGTCGGCAGCGCTCGTCGGGGCGGGGCTGCCCGAGCTCGAAGCGCGCTTCGTCGACGAGGGCGTGCGCGGGGGCTCGATCGTGGTGGGCGTGCACGCTTCGGGCGAGCGAACCAGGCTGGCGTTGCAGCTGCTCGAGCTGTCGGGCGGCTCGGCGCAGGCGGCGTGAGGCGATGGCGCAGCCGGAGTCGCAGCCGCAGCCGCCGCAGCGGCGGGAGCCCCAGGAGCCCGGGGCGCCGCCGATCGCGCCGGGGCCCGCGCCGGAGCCGATCCACGAGCCCGTGCGCCCGCAGCCGCCGCATCCCGAGGTGAAGCCCGAGCCTCCGCACCCCGAGATCGCTCCGGAGCCGCCGCACCCGGAGGTGCAGGTCCCTCCCGTCGAGAAGCCGCGCAGGCTCGGGCCGGACGACGCGCGCTTGTGATGGAGGCGCGCTCGGCCATCCGTGTTCTCTGCTAGCGTCCGCGGGCGCATGCGCCTTGCCCTGACCTCATCCGCTCTGCTCGTCGCCGCCGTCGCCCTCGCCGCCTGCGGCGGGTCGACCTCTCCGCCGCCGCAGCTTCCGCCGCCGACGTCGGTGACGCCGTCGGCCACGGCAGCCGCCGAGGCGCCTCCGATGCCCCTCGAGAAGACCGGCATCGAGACTGCGTGGATGGACCCGTCGGTCGATCCCTGCCAGGACTTCTTCTCGTACGCGTGCGGCGGCTTCGTGAAGAACACGGTCATCCCGTCCGATCGCGCGACGTGGGGGACGACCGAGGCGATCCAGAAATCGAACGAAGAGTTCCTGCGCGACGTCCTCGACCAGGCGGCCGCCAACCCCGGCACCGATCCGCTGAAGAAGAAGATCGGCGACTACTACGGCGCGTGCATGGACGAGGCGGGCATCGAGGCAGCGGGGCTGAAGCCCCTCGAGCCGCTGCTCGACGTCATCGCCCACGTGCGCGACGTGCGCTCGCTCGCCGACGCGGTGACGGCGTTGCACGCGGTCGCCGTCTTCCCGCTGTTCGACATCGGCGCGCAGCAGGACTTCAAGGACGCGACGCAGATGATCGCCGGCCTCGATCAGGACGGCCTCGGCCTGCCCGACCGCGACTACTACCTGAAAGACGAGGGGAACCTGAAGGACGTGCGCGACTTCTACCGCGCCCACGTCGGCCGCATGATGGCGCTGCTCGGGATGAAGCCGGCGGAGGCCAAGGCCGCCGCCGACGACGTGATGCGCATCGAAACGAAGATCGCCAAGCTGCAGCAGGACAAGGTCACGCGACGCGACCCGTACAAGGTCTACCACCGCGTCGATCGCGCCGGGCTGCCCAAGATCGCCAAGGCCTTCCCCTGGGACACGTACTTCAAGACGCTCGGCTTCCCCGGCGTGCAAGAGATCTCCGTCAACGATCCGGCGTACTTCACCGGCGTCGACGCGCTGATGCACGAGGAGAAGGCGCCGGCGTGGCGGCACTACCTCGAGTGGCAGCTGGTGCACGCCAAAGCGCGCCTGCTGCCGAAGGCGTTCGTCGACGAGACGTTCGCGCTTCGGCAGAAGCTCGTCGGCCAGAAGGAGATCGAGCCGCGCTGGAAGCGCTGCGTGCGCGCGGTCGACGGCGCGCTCGGCGAGCTGCTCGCCCAGCCGTACGTGGCGGCCAGGTTCGCCGGCGACTCCAAGGCGCGCGCGCGCGAGCTCGTCTCGTCGATCCACGACGCGATGGGCGAGGACCTCAACCTCCTGCCGTGGATGGACGCGGCGACGCGCGACGCGGCGCTCGCCAAGCTCGCGAAGCTGCACTTCGACAAGGTCGGCTACCCCGACCAGTGGCGGACGTACGACTTCGACGTCACGCGCGCGTCGTACGCATCGAACGCGCTGGCGTCGGCGCGCTTCGAGGTGCACCGCGAGCTCGCCAAGGTGGGCAAGCCGGTCGACCGCACCGAGTGGGACATGACGCCGCCGACGGTGAACGCCTACTACGACCCGTCGATGAACGAGATCGTGCTGCCGGCCGGCGAGCTGCAGCCGCCGTTCTTCTCGAAGGACTTCTACGAGCCGGTGAACGTCGGCGACGAGGGGGCCAACACGGTGGGCCACGAGATCACCCACGGCTTCGACGACGAGGGGAGCCAGTTCGATGGCGACGGCAACCTGCGCGACTGGTGGAGCAAGGACACGAAGGCGAAGTTCGACGCTGCCACGCAGTGCGTACGCGACCAGTACTCGCAGTACGACGCGGTGCCCGGTGTGAAGCTCAACGGCGCGCTCACCTCCGGCGAGAACATCGCCGACATCGGCGGCGTGAAGCTCGGGTACTCGGCGCTGATGGCCTGGGAGAAGGCGCACCCCGAGGAGCGCCGCACCGTACCGGGCTTCACCGACGAGAAGCTCTTCTTCCTCGCCTACGCGCAGGGCTGGTGCTCCAAGGAGACCCCGCAGTTCGACGAGATGCTCGCGCGCACCAACCCGCACTCGCCGCCGCGCTGGCGCGTCGACGGCCCGATGGTCGACAACCCGACGTTCGCGAGGGCGTACGAGTGCAAGGCGGGCACGCCGATGAATCCCGGGAAGGCGTGCTCGGTGTGGTAGCGGCCGTCGCGGAGCCGCTGCACGGGGACTGCTGAATCGGAGCGTCATCGAAGTCGGCCAGCCGGTGGACCTCACGGCGTCCACCCCGGTGTGCTCGTCCTCCTGCGAAGGCCGCTCGTCCGCAATTAATTGCGCGCCCCCTGTCTATCCACGACCATCCGACGAATGCGCTCCCGGTACATCTCGGTCGCGTTTACTGCGGTCTCCTGCGTCGCCGTCATGGCGTGCTCCGGCTCCGGATCGAACGGGGGCAATCCCCCCGACGGAGGCGCGTCGGACGGCGCCCTCGCCGATGCCGGCGGAGGCGACGCCGGGAACGACGTCGGTGACATGGGCGAAAGCGGCGACGCGGCAACGGACTCGCGTGACGGAGCCGCCGCCGCCGTCCTCTCGCTGAAGGTTTCCACCGGCGATCTCGTCCCTGTGTTCGACGCAGGAACGACCGACTACACGATCACCTCGCTCGACAGCCTCTATCCGATCGACGTGACCGCAACCGTCAGCGACCCGTCGCTGCCGTTGACCATCCACGGCGCCCCCGCCCAGAGCGGCGTGGCGTCGACGTTCAAGCTGCAGCCGACGGAGGACTTCGCGATCGTCTACGCCGGGCGCACGTACACGGTGCATTACGTGCCGAGCGATCTGCCGGCCTACACGGTGACCTCGGCGGCCGGGGCCGGGAGCGAGGACGTGATGCTGACGCCCGCCAGCTATCTCCTCATCGTCGACCGTGCCGGCGCGCCGCTCTACTATCGCAAGTTTCCCAACCAGACCGCGGAGAACTTCCAGCGCTTCCAGCTCGCCGACGGAAGCGTCTACTACTCGGCGGCCGTCGGCCAGTTCAGCCCGGCGGCGTCACTCACGCTCGGCGTCGATCACGTCATGGACGCGCAGTTCCACGACGTGGACGACGTGCAAGTCGCCCCCCATGGCGCGCACGCGACATTGCCGGCCGAGGGTCACGACTTCAAGATGATCGACCACGACCACTACGTGACGGAGACCTACGTGCAGCGAACCGTTGAACCTGCCCCGATCCGTGGACAGTCTCGTTACGCTGCTTCGTTCTCGTACTCTCGGTTCTTCTTCTCTTCAACGAACTTCCTCTCGAACTCCATCGGGCTGACGTAGCCGAGGGTCGAGTGGCGTCGGTGGCGGTTGTAGAAGATCTCGATGAAGTGGAAGATCGCCTCTCGCGCCTGGGCCCTGGTCGCGAAGCGACGCGAGTAGATGCACTCGGTCTTCAAGGTGGCGAAGAAGCTCTCGGCGACGGCGTTGTCCCAGCAGTTGCCCTTGCGGCTCATGCTGCACACGACGCCCAGGTCGCGCAGGGCATCTTGGTAGTCCCCGCTGGCGTACTGCGAGCCCCGGTCGGAATGGTGCAGCAGGCCGGCCTCGGGGACGCGACGCCCGACGGCGTCGCGCAGGGCTTCGAGGACGAGGGCGCGGTCGATGCGCTCGCTCATCGCGTGGCCGACGACGCGCCGCGAGAACAGGTCGAGGATCGCCGCGAGGTACAACCAGCCCTCGTCGGTCCAGACGTAGGTGATGTCGGTGACCCAGGCGACGTCGGGGGCGTCCACGTCGAACTTCCGGTCCAGGACGTTGTCGGCGACGGGTAGCTTGTGCCCGGAGTCGGTGGTGGCCTTGAAGCGGCGCTTTCTGCGGCTCCGCAGGCCCAGCTCGCGCATCCTTCGCGCCACGCGCTTGCGGCTCACCTCCAGTCCGTTCGCCAGCAGCTCGGCGTGCACGCGCGGGCTGCCGTACGTCTCGCCGCTGGCCTTGTGGACGGCGACGATCTCCAGGGCGAGCTTCTGGTCGTCGATGGCGTGGTCGGACGGGCCACGTGCCAGCCAGGCGTAGAAGCCGCTGCGAGTAACCTCCAGGACCCTGCAAAGGACACTCACCGGTGCCCAGGCCTTCTCCGCGGCGATGAACGCGAACTTCACGTGCTCTCCTTCGCGAAGAAGGCCGTCGCTTTTCGCAGGATGTCCCTTTCCAAGCGCAGCGTCTTGACCTCGCGCTTGAGCGCCGCGAGCTCCTCGCGCTCCGCCGTCGTCAGCGCGCCCGACGCCCCCTTGCCGTCGTCGATGTCCGCCTGCCGAACCCATGCCCGCACCGACGTCTCGGTCAGCCCCAGGTCACGCGACACCTGCCCGATCGACTTGCCGCTCTTGCGGCACAGCCCGACCACCTCCGCCTTGTACTCGGGCGTGAAGTGCCTCCGCTTCTTCTTCGCTGCCATGAACACCTCCCGGCCAGCTCATCGCGGGCCATCCTGGGTGTCCACAAAACCGGGGCAAGACCACGTCGACCTGAGCGGCCTCAACCCGAGCTGGAGCTCGAAAGCCCAGGTGCTCAACTGCGTGGTTCAGGAGATCAGCGCGGGCAGCGTCGTCTTCGAGTGGGACAGCGCCAACGTCCCGTCGCTTTACGCCGACAGCACCTACGACAACGACTTCTCGGGCAACACGGTCGATGACTACTTGCACCTCAACTCGATCGACATCGACCCGAAAGACGGCAACTTCATCCTCTCCTTCCGGTACACGAGCTCCATCATCAAGGTGGACCACACCAACGGACAGGTCCTCTGGACGCTCGGCGGCAAGGAGGACCAGTTCGGGCTGACGTCCGACCAGATCTTCTCGTGGCAGCACTACGTGCGCGTGCAGCCCGACGGATCGCTCATGGTCTTCGACAACGGCAACAACCTGCACCAGACCCGCATCCTGTCGTTCGTCCTCGACGAGGCGAACAAGAAGGTGACCTCGTTCACCGACGTCTACGACAAGCCGATGAGCCAGCCGGAGACGGAGTTCATGGGCTCGTACGCGCGCATGGACACCACGCGGTGGCTCTTCGGCTGGGGGGGATGGGGCAGCACCGCCATCGCGCCGGCGGCGACCGAGATCGTGGCGGGCACGCCGGTGTGGAGCCTGACCTTCGCCGCGCCCAGCGTGTTCTCGTATCGCGCGCTGCCGGTCGCCTCTCCCTAGCGCCCACGCAGCGTCACACCGAACGCGCATCAGTCGATCTCGATCTCCGTCTTGAGCGGACCGCCGCTCACGTCGAGCTTGTCGACGTGGCACCGCTTGCCCACGCGGCGGAAGCGCATGCTCACGAGCGCGCTGCCGATACGCATGCCGTGCAGCTCCATCTTGCCGACGGCCCGGGGCAGCGCCGGGTTCTTGACGATGAGTCGCCCGCGCGGCGCGTCGACGCGGATGCCGAGGATCGATTGCAGGAGCAGCATCGGCGCCGCGCTCGCCCACGCCTGCGGGCTGCACGCGACCGGGTAGCGCACCAGCGGCCCGCTGCGCTTTCCGATGCCGCAGAAGAGCTCCGGCAACCGGCGATCACGGCAGTAGCTCATCGCCGCGTACAGGCCGTCGAAGGCCTTGGTCACCTCGTAGCCGAGCCCGTAGTTGGCGAAGCCGCGCACGACGAGCGCGTTGTCGTGCGGCCACACCGTGCCGTTGTGATAACTGAGCGGGTTGTACACCGGCTGCTCGGCCGCCAGCGTGCGGATGCCGAAGCCGCTGAAGCTCGACGACGCGAGCAGCATGCGCGCCGTGGCCCGCGCGCGGTCCGGCGGCGCCACGCGCGACCAGAGCAGGTGCCCGACGTTGGACACGACCGTCGGCAACAACCGGTCGTGTCCATCGACGGCGTACGCGTAGCGGTTCGCCTCCTCCATCCAGAAGGCGCGGTTGACGAGCTCTCGCATCGTGGCGGCCCGCTCGGCGTATCCCGCGGCGAGCTCGGGCTCGCCGAGCCAGCCGAAGATCTTCGCCCCGCGATCGTACGCGTCCACGCAGTAGCCCTGCACCTCGACGAGCGCGATCGGCGCCTCGGCGCGGCGGCCGTCCGGGAACGAGACGCCCGCGCGCGAGTCCTTCCACCCCTGGTTCTCGAGCCCCTTGGGCCCCAGGCGCTGGTAGCGTACCAGGCGCGTCCCCTTCTCGCTGCGCGCGTCGATCCAGCCCAGCGCCGCCTCGATGGCCGGCCGCATCTCCTGCAGAAACGCGCCGTCGGCGGTGAAGCGGTGCGCCGCCTCGGCCACGATGACGAAGAGCGGCGTCGCGTCGATGCTCCCGTAGTAGGGCGAGTGCGGGATCTCACCGCAGCGGGCCATCTCGCCGAAACGCAGCTCGTGGAAGATCTTTCCCGGCTCCTCCTCGGTGACCGGGTCGAGCTTCTTGCCCTGGAAGGCCGCCAGCGTGCGCAGCGCCTCGACGGCGAACTCGGGGTTGAGCGTCAGCGCCTCGTAGCTCGTGATGAGCGCGTCGCGCCCGAAAGGGGCGCAGAACCACGGAATCCCGGCGCCCACGATGGCGTGGTGTTCGAACTCGACGCGCAGCGCGTGCAGGTCGGCGATCGATTGGTCGAGCACTTCCTGCAGCAGGCCGTCGTCGCACGCGTAGCGCGTGGAGGCCGCGCGGTACATCTGCGCCTCGTTGGCGAGCGTCTCGGCGCGCCGCGAGAACGGCAGCCCCGGGCGGCTGCGCGTCACGCCCTCGAGCACGGGCACGACCCGCACCTCGAGCGTCGTCGTACGGTCGGCGGGAAGGCTCATCTCGAAGGTCACGTAGTCCTCGCCCATGTCCGCCGGCGGGACGCTGAACGACAGGATCGTCTCGTACCTGGTGCCGTCCAGGCCGTCGTACGCGAGCACGACCGAGCTCCCCTCGATGCGAGGCGCGTGCTTTCGACCGCGCTTGGGACGGTGGGCGCCGCGCACCTCGAAGATGTCGGCGAAGTCGGCGCCGAAGCGCAGCACGAGCTCGACGTCGCACGCACGCATGAGGAAATTCGTGAGCACGATCTCCTCGATGAAGCCGCCGTCGAGGATCTGCCGCCGCCGGATGTGCACGAAGTTCTTCGGGTCGTCGAGGAGCTCCTCGTGCCGGGCGTCGCTCAGCATGAGGTCGACCTGGTTGTACGCCGGGTGCGACGTCTCGGCGCTCAGGCGGACGGTGTGGCGATCGCGGACCTCGAGCTCGTAGTGCGAGAGGAAGCGCGTGTCGCGGTAGAAGAGGCCGAGCTCGCGTGCGCCGGCGGGCGTGATGTCTCCCTGCGTGGTCGTCACGAGGAACATCGCCCCCCGCGCGCGCACGAGGCGCTCGATCTCGCCGACGATCGGCAGCTCGAGCAAGGTCGCGTCGGTGTCGTTCTGGTTGGCCGCGTCTCCGACCGAGCCGTTGAGCATTCGTCGCGTCCCTCGGGCGACGGTCACGTCTCCGCACGCGCCGGTGCGAGCCCCCTCGGCTGCACGGCGTCGTCCGGTCGTGCGCGCCCGTCGCGGCGCGCGCGCACGGCGTGCTCGTACACCCGCTCGTAGTCGCGCGCCATTCGGATGGAGCCCCAGCGCTCGCGCGCGCGCTCGCGGCAGCGTGCCCGGTCGATCGCGTGAAGCCGCCGCACGCGGTCGGCCATCTCGGCCGGCCCGCGCACCAGGAACCCGGTGACCCCCTCCTCGACCACCTCGGGCGCGGCGCCGCGATCGAACGCGATGACGGGCGTGCCGACGAGCATCGACTCGATCATCACCAGCCCGAACGGCTCCTCCCAGCACACGGGGAAGAGCGTCGCGCGCGCGTGGCGCAAGAGCTCGAGCTTGGGGGCGAACGACACCTCGCCGTGCCAGTGCACGAGCCGTCCGGCGCGCTCGAGCCGCGGCTTGAGCTCCCGCTCGAAGTACGGCTCGTTGATCCAGTGCGGCTTGCCGCCCATCCGCAGCGGCACCCCCGTGGCCCGCGCCACGTCGATCGCGTGGTGCGGCCCCTTCTCGGGCGCGAAGCGGCCGACGAACGCCAGGTAGCCCCCCTCGCCCTCGCCCGCCGCGTACTGGTCGACGTCGAGGCCGTGGTGGACGACGTGCACGGGCGCGAGCTCGGGGACGAGCTCGGCCTGCCGCCGCGAGATGGCGACGTACGTCACCTCCGAGAAGTCGCGGTAGTAGTCGACCAGGCGGTCGACCCGGTCGTGGTGGAGCGTCAGCACGGTCGGCAGCGCGCACACCGCGCTGAACGCCACCGCCGGCGCCTGGTGCGCGTGCACGACGTCGAAGGGCGGCGATTCGGCGCAGATCGATTTCCAGGAGAACGCCGCGTGGCGCAGCTCGACCAGCTCGTCGGGAGGCCACATCGGGTGCCGGAAGTGAAAGCGCAGCTCGCCGGCGGGCGACGAGTCGCCCGTGGCGAACACGACCACGTCGTGCCCCAGCCGCGTCAGCGTCTTCGCGAGCTCCGCGATGACGAGCTCCGTCCCTCCGTACGCCTTCGGCGGCACCGACAGCGCACACGTCGACAGCAAGGCAATGCGCATCCCGCGCACCGGGAAAGCATCGCCTACGCCGCACCTTTTCTGGACGCGGCGGGGCAATGCGCTACGAGCGCCACACGCGTGGCACGAGGCTTCCCCGCCTCCTCGGACCGATCCACGCGTTTTCGTGCCGGCACGCTTCGAGCAAGCGAGCCGGCCCCGGGGGGGAACGCACGAGCCAGCACCCATGGCCCAAACAGCGCATCAGGAGAGCTCCGGCAAGCGACCGCTGGTGCTCGTGGTCGACGACTTCGAGGACAATCGGGCAATGTACGCCGAGTACCTGTCGTACTCCGGTTTCGACGTCGAGCAGGCATCCAACGGCGAGGAAGCCCTCGAGCTCGCGCACCGGCTCGACCCGGATGTCGTCGTGATGGATCTGTCCCTTCCGGTGATGGATGGCTGGGAGGCGACGCGGCGGCTCAAGGCCGACGCGAGCACGCGCCACATTCCGGTCATCGCGCTCACCGGTCACGCTCTGGCGGGACACTCGCGCGGAGCCCGCGACGCGGGGTGCGACGCGTTCCTCGCGAAGCCCTGCCTGCCGGCCGACCTGGTGGCCAAGGTCGAGGAGCTGATACGCTCCTGACGCCGGACCCGGCCACCCGATTGCAACGGCCGCCGGCATGCACGGCGCTCGGCTCGAGCTGCCCGAGATGCGGCCCGTAGTCCCGTACGGCCGCGACGAGGCGATGCTCGCGTTCGGCGCGCGCCGCGTCAGGCTGACGAACCTGCGCAAGGTCTTCTGGCCGGACCTCGGCATCACCAAGGGGATGCTGCTGCAGTACTACCTCGACCTCGCGGGGGCGCTGCTGCCCCACCTCGCCGGCCGAGCCATGGTGATGAAGCGCTGGCCCAACGGCGTGACGGGCAAGTTCTTCTTCATGAAGCGCGCCCCGGTGCCGCGACCTTCGTGGGTGCGCACGTGCGCGATCGAGCACGCCTCGGGCAGCGTCATCGATTTTCCGGTGGTCGACGACGTCGCGTCGCTGGCGTGGTTGGTCAACCTCGGGTGCATCGATCTCAACCCGTGGTACGCGCGCTGCGACGACGTCCAGCGCCCCGACTACCTGCTGTTCGATCTGGACCCGGGGACGGCGAGCTTCGACCGCGTGCGCGAGGCGGGGCTCGTGCTCCGCGACGCGCTGAGCGGGCTGGGGATGCCGGTCTTCGTCAAGACGAGCGGATCCAAGGGGCTGCACGTCTACGTGCCGATCGTGCGCGGACCGACGCAGCACCAGGTGTGGGCGCTCTCCAGGGCGATCGCCAGCGAGCTGGCCCGCGCGCACCCGCGCCTGCTCACCGCCGAGTACCGCGTCGCGCGGCGTCCGGCGGGGCGCGTGCTCGTCGATTACAACCAGAACGCGTGGGGCCGGACCCTCGCCAGCGTCTACTCGGTGCGCCCCACGCCGCGCGCGACGGTCTCGATGCCGGTGACATGGGCGGAGCTCGATCAGGGCGCGGTCATCGACGACTTCCGCCTCGACAACGCGCGGCCGCGCGTCCAGCGGCGCGGCGACCTGTGGGCGCCGCTCGCCCCCGACGCCCCCGGGCGCTTCGACCTGGGGAGGTTCGATCCGAGGAGGCTCGTGTGACCGAGTGGCCGTCACTGGCGCTGCCGGTGCGCCCACCGCTGTCGCCGATGGACGCGAAGTTCGTCGAGCAGCTGCCCGGGGGCGACGGCTGGCAGCTCGAGCCGAAATGGGACGGCTTCCGGTGCCTCGCCTTCAAGGACGGCGACGCCGTCGCGCTGCAGTCGAAGGCGGGGCAGCCGCTCGGGCGCTACTTCCCCGAGATCGTCGACGCCGTGCGTGCCGTCGACGCGCGCCGCTTCGTGATCGATGGCGAGATCGTGATCACGAGACCCGACGGCGCCCTGGACTTCGACGCGCTGTTGATGCGCATCCACCCGGCGGCGAGCCGCGTCGCCCGCCTGGCGCGCGAGACCCCCGCCCAGCTGTTCGTGTTCGACCTGCTCGTCGACGAGCGCGGGCGCGCGCTGCTCGATCGACCGCTCGACGAGCGGCGCGCCGCGCTCGAGCGCTTCGCCGGCTCGCACCTGCCGCAGGGCGCGCGGTTGAAGCTGTCGCCGGCGACCACGGACCGGCGCACCGCCACGCGCTGGGCCGAGGAGCTGCGGGCGCGCGGCATCGACGGCATCGTGGCCAAGGCGCGCGGCGCCGCGTACGCGAGCGGCGAGCGCACCGCGATGGTGAAGATGAAATGGATGCGCACCGCCGACTGCGTGGTCGGCGGCTTCCGCTACGCGACGCACGGGCCCGTCGTCGGATCGCTGCTGCTCGGGCTGTACGACGACCGCGGCCTGCTCGATCACGTGGGCTTCTGCGCCACCTTCGGCCACGAGGACCGCGCGGCGCTCACCCGCCGCCTCGAGGCGATCGAGGAGCCCCCCGGCTTCACGGGGCGCGCCCCCGGAGGACCGAGCCGCTGGTCGCGGCCCGGCCGCTCCGAGGACTGGCACCCGCTTCGTCCGGCGATCGTCGTCGAAGTCCGCTACGACCACTGCAGCGGCGATCGGTTCCGGCATGGGACCAAGTTCCTGCGCTGGCGACCCGACAAGACGCCGCGTCAGTGCACCTTCGCGCAGATCACGAGCGCACGAGGCCGAGCTTCATGATGCACGTCCTCCCTCCTCATCCCCCCTAATGCCCAGGGACGAACCTCTCACCAGGGATGAAGCACCTGGCGTGCCGCTCGGCGATTCAGCGCGGATTCGCCGGATTTTCGGCGGCGCGCCGGCCATCCGCGGCGGGCGCGCCACGCGTCGGCTGAGATGCCTCGCCGGCACGCTGCACGCGCAGGCGGTTATGCACCTCGACGACGCCGAACACGGCATCGGCGATGTCCTCGGCGAGGCGCTTCTGCGCCCGTGTCGCGACCGTCCCGGTCAGGACGACCTCGCCCTCGTGCACGGCGACCTCGACGTCGCTGGGATCGAGCTGGCCGTGCTCGGTGAACCGCTCGCACACGTCCTCGCGGATGCGCTCGTCCGTTCGCCGGTAGCCGCGCGGGCCACGGCCGACATACGGTCCGCGCGGCGCCGCCTCCCACTCGACGTACGCCGGCGTCTCGCGCACGATGGCCTCGCGCTGCGCGCGGCCGACGAGCCAGCGCCCGCCGCCCGCCGTCGCGCGCAGCGAGCGGTACGTCGCCTCGTCGACCGGCAGGCCGCCGGTCCCCCAGCGCGGATCGCCCGTGTCGCGGGCGAAGCGACCCTCGCGCTCGACGCGGTCGCGCTCCTCGCGGCTGCGCTGATCCTCCTCCCAACGCCAGCGCTCCCGCGGGTCGTAGCGCGAGCTCACGGCGGCGCCTCACGCGGTGACGCGCCGGCGACCGAACAGCAGCGAGAGCCCCGCCAGCACGAGGAAGACGACGAAGAGCACCTTGGCCACGCCGGCTGCGCTCGCGGCGATGCCCGCGAACCCGAAGATGGCCGCGACGATGGCGATGATGAAAAAGACGGCTGCCCAGTAAAGCATGGAGCCTCCTTTCTTCGGTCCGGCCGGAGAGGACTGCACCCCGTGTGCCGCGCCGAGCCGTACCGCAGCGGGTTCGTGGCGCCCGCTTGCCGTCGGCTCCTAGGTCGACGCTCGCGTCACAGCAGTCGGGCCACGCGCTCGAGGTCGCACACGAACGCGTCCATCTTTCGGTGCCGCGCCTCGTCGTCGGGCGCCCGCAGGATGGACGAGGGGTGCACCGTGGCCACCACGTACGGCGCCAGCGGCGAAGGCACCGGCGTTCCGCGCTGGCGCGTGACGCGGAACGTGCGGCCGAGCAGCGCCTGGGCCGCCGTCGCCCCGAGGCAGACGATCACCCGAGGTCGCACGAGCGCGATCTCGGCGTCCAGCCACTGCCGGCAGGCGGAGATCTCGACCTGGTTGGGCTTGGAGTGCATGCGCCGCTTGCCGCGCGGCAGCCACCTGAAGTGCTTGACCACGTTGGTCACGTACGCGCGGTCGCGGTCGATTCCGGCGCGGGCGAGTCCCTCGTCGAGCACGCGCCCCGCGGGGCCCACGAACGGCTCGCCCTCGCGGTCCTCGGCGTCGCCCGGCTGCTCGCCCACGAGCATCACGTCCGCATCGGACGGACCGGCGCCGAAGACCGTCTGCGTCGCGCGTTCCCACAAGTCGCAGGCGTGGCAGCCCGCGGCCTTCGCGCGCAGCTCGCGAAGCGTGGGTCTCCGGGCGCTCACGACCGGGTGGCGAGACGGCGCGCGACGGCCTCGGCCGCGAATGCGACGAGCAGCGCGAGCGATGCCGTGAACGCGATCCCGGCGAGCACGTGCGGACCGCCGTGAATCCCGCCGAACCCGAAGAGAACGGCAACCACCGCCACGACCACCGAGAGCCCCCACCATCGCACCATCGAACCCACCTCCAAGCGAGTGGAAGCGACTCAGCAGGATCCGTTCCTCGCGCCGCGCTCTGCAAAGTCGCGGCCCGACGGCGCGCGACGGTGTGCGCCCGCGCCACCGCGTGGCAGCGGCGCCACTGTGGAGAACCGCGAGCGCGCGCCGCTCAGGCGGCCCGCCGCCGTCTGCGCGGGTGACTCGCCTTGGCCGGACCGCGACGCTCGGCGTGCGTGTCGGCGAGGCTCCGCCGCAGCACATCCATGAGATCCACGACCGGCGTGGGCGCGCGCGGCTTTCCCTTCGCGCGCGGCGCCGCCCTGCCCTGCGCCTTCGCCTCGATGAGCTCCAGGAGCTTTTCGCGGTAGCGGTCCTTGAACTCGCCCGGCTCGAAGCGGGCCGTCATCGTCTCGACCAGCATCGTGGCCATCTTCAACTCGGTGGCGGGCAGCTTGGCCGCCTCGTCCGGGAACTCGAGATCGGTCGGGGCCACCACCTCGTCGGCCCAGTGCATCACCTCGATGACGAGCGCGTTGCCGTCGGGTTTCAGCGCCGCCAGGTGCTCGCGCGTGCGCATCACCACGCGAGCGATGCCCACCTTGCCGGTCTTCTTCAGCGCCTCGCGCAGCAGTGCGTAGGCGTGGCGCCCCTTCCTCTCGGGCTCGAGGTAGTAAGGCGCGCCGAAGAGGATGGGGTCGATCTCGCGCAGGTCGACGAACTCGACGATGTCGACCGACTGCGACGCCTCGGGCATCGCCTTCTTGAAGTCCTCGTCGTCGAGGACGACGTACTCGCCCTTCTCGTATTGGTAGCCGCGGACGATGTCGTCCCAGTCGACCTTCTTGCCATCCACCGAGCAGGCGCGCTCGTAGCGGATGCGGCCGAGGTCCTCCTCGTGCAGGTAGTTGAAGTGGAGCTCGTGCTGACGGATCGCCGAGTAGAGCTTCACGGGGATCGTGACCAGGCCGAAGTTGATGGATCCGCTCCAGATCGCGTGTGCCATCGCCGATCACCCGTGCTTCGCCTTCGCGCCAGGGCTCTTGCGCGTCTCGTGCCGCAGCGGCCGTTCGATGACGCAGTCGCCGGGGCGTTTGTCGTCGCGCAACCCGAGGAACGTCGGGTGGCGCATCTTGCCGTCGGCGGTCCACTCGGTGAAGCCGACCGTGACGACGAGCCGAGGCCTCACCCAGTGCGCGCGCCCCTCGTGGTTGCGCGGCAGCGGAGACTGGAACGGGCTGGCGCGCGTCGCGAGGCGGTCGAGCTCCTTCCTGAGGGACGAGAGCGTCGCGCCCCCGAAGCCGGTGCCCACGTGGCCGACGTACGCGAGCTCGCCCCCGTCGTACGCGCCCAGCAGGAGGGACCCGAAGCCGGTGCGGCTCCCCTCGGGGCTCGTCCAGCCGCCGACCACCGCGTCCTGCGTGAGCTGAACCTTGAACTTGAGCCAGTCGCGCGTCCGCTTGCCGACGTACGTGGAGGCGCGGCGCTTGGCCACGACCCCCTCGACGCCCTGCCGGCGAACCAGCTCGAACAGGCGCTTGCCCTCGCCGACGACGTACCCGGACGGCAGGACCATGTCCGTCGGCGCGGGCAGGATCTCGGCCAGCACGCGCTTTCGCTGGTCGAGCGGCTCTCCGCGGAGATCGCGCCCCTGCGCGTAGAGCACGTCGAACACGACGTAGGTCACGGGCCTGGCGTGGCGCTGCAGCGCCTGGAAGCTCGACCTGCCCTTGGCGTCGAGCACCACGATCTCGCCGTCGACGATCACGGGACGCTCGGCGAACGCCTCGGCCACGCGCGCCAGCTCGGGGAAGCGCGGCAGGAGGTCCAGCCCGTTGCGCGACGTCGCCTCGACGCGCCCGTCCTCGTGCACCGCCACGACGGCGCGGATGCCGTCCCACTTCAGCTCGTAGATCCACCCCTGATCGTCGAACGGCGCATCCACCAGCGTCGCGAGCTCCGGCTGCACGCTGGTCGGGAGGGGCGCGCCGCGCGAGATGCGGGGCGCCTTGCGCCCGACGCGCGCCGCGTGCCGCAGCGCCTTGGATCGCGCCGGGCGATCGCTCTGCCACGTGCGCGCGCTCGCGTCGGCGGCAACGTCCTCGATCGTACGCCCGGTACGGACCGACGCCGGGTGATCGTCGATGCGCCAGCGCGCGTCGCCGTACTCGTCGTGGCGCTTGAACAGAAGCCACGCGTTCTCCGCGCCGGTCTTCATCTTCACCATCAGGAAGCGCCCGCGAAGCTTCTGGCCGTGCAGGACGAAGTCGATCTTGCCGCTCGCCAGCGCGCGCCCGGGGTCGCCGCCGCCGGCCAGCTCCCAGGAGCCCTCGTCCCAGACGATCACCTCCCCCGCGCCGTAGCTGCCCTCGGGGATGATCCCCTCGAAGTCGACGTAGTCGAGCGGGTGGTCCTCGGTCTGCATCGCGAGCCGCCGCTCGCCCGGCACGGCCGTGGGGCCCTTGGGCACCGCCCAGGACACGAGCACGCCGCCCATCTCGAGGCGGAAGTCGTAGTGGAGGTGGGAGGCCCGGTGCTCGTGCACGACGAACCGAGGAGCCCGCGCGGACTTCCTGGCGCCCCCCGACGGCTCGGGCGTCCGCGCGAAGTCCCGCTTGGACCGGTATTTCGTCAGCGAGCGCCGCGCCGCCATCGCACGCGCCCGCTGCACGGCACGTACCGCGGCGCAGCACGTGCATCGCGCGCGGGCGCGATGGAAGCCAACGCCCCCGACCTGGTCCGCACCGACGAAGCGAGGATGCGAGAGCGGCTCCGCGAGCTCGTGCGCGAGCGACCGCTCATCACCGTGTCGGCGGCCGCGGCCGTCGGCGCGCTCGCGGGCGGCGTCCTGTTCTCGCGACTGGGCCGGCTCGCGTTCTTCGCCGTGTGCGGCTACGTCGCCAACGAGCTGTGGCACCGCGAAGGTCGCCTCGACGTCGACGACCTCATCGCCAAGCTGTCGTCGCGGTGAACGCCATGAGAGCCCAGCTCCTGCAGGCCGCGATCGCCACCGCCTTCCTGGCCCTGGCGGCGGCGTGTCACCCCGCGCCCGAGAGGCCGCCGACACCGCCCGTCGTCCCCAGACCGACGAACCCGACCAACACGCGAGCGCTCGCGTTCGATCCGGCGGACGCGCTCGAGGACGCATCCATCCATCCCGACGCGGGGCCCACGCTCGATGCGGCGGTCCGCGATCTGGACACCGGCACCTCGAGCTGGCAGCCCTGACGGCCTGGGCCCCCGTCACACGGCGCGGCCGACCTCCGGCCCGGGCGTCACGATGCCGCCCTGCGCCGCCGTCTGGCCGAGCAGCCGGCCGAGCTCGAAGCGCAGCTTCTGGATGTCCTCCTCGTCGTGATGGCGGATGTCCTGGAGCAGTTGGACAACCTCGGGATCCTGCTTGGCGTCCTCGAGGTACGAGTCGTACGCCTCGAGCGCCTGGGACTTCTCGTGGAGGATCGTGACGATGTCGTAGGTCAGGTTGTCGAGCGGCTTCTTGGTCTGCGTGGCCATGGATCACCTCCTGGCGTCTTCGTACGCACGGCCCAGCGGCGCGAGGGCACGGACGCGCACGATGCAGGGCGGCTTGCAAGACACGCGCACCGGCGGCCTCGTCCAGTGGCGAGGTGACACGGCGCCGTCGCGGCGAGCACGGTCAGGCAAAATCGTGCGCGCGGTGATTGCGCTCGGTGTGGCACGCGGCCACGATCGTCCCACACGGCGGGACGCGGCAACCGCCGCGCGGTGCACGCACGAGTCGCATGGCACACAGGGTGCGAGCGACGCGCGCGCACGACCCGTCCGCCCTCCACGCTGCCCGCCGCCATGAAAGCCACGACCCTACTCGAGCGCCAGCACCGCAACCTGCAACAGCTCTGCGAGGCCGTCGAACGCGGCAGCGCGAGCATTCGCCAGTCGCTCTTGCCGCAGCTCGCCGGCGACCTCGTCGCGCACATCGCCGTGGAGGAGCAGGTCTTCTATCCGGCGGCCAGCGCCGCCTTGAGGGAAGACGCCTGGATGCGCGAGAGCCGGTCGCGCCACGCGCAGGCGCGCGCCTCGCTCGACCGCGCTCTGGATGCGCCGGTCGACGGCGAGGAGTTCGCGCGCGCCATCGGCGAGCTTCGCTCGGTCGTGGAGCTTCACGCCGAGGCGGAAGAGGAAGTCCTGTTCCCGCGGCTCGAGCGCGTGCTCGACGCGGGCGCCATGCGGGAGCTCGGTCTGTCGATGATGGCGCTCTACCACGCCAAGGTCGAAGCCGGTTATGCGCGCGACGGCGCGCGTCCGCCTCAGACCCCGCACCAGGCCGCGCGCTTCTGAGCCCATCGCGGCCGCCGGGGCACGCCGTTTGCGAAACCTCGCCGCATGCAGCGGCAGGTCAGGCGCACGGGCCACGCGATTCATCCGGCGCTCGCCCCAGGAGCGCTCGGGTTGCTGGCGCTCGGGACGGCGCTCGACGTGCTGTCGGCCGGGCACGGCGGCGCCGTGACGTGGATGGCGTTCTGGGCCATCGTCGCCGGCATCGCGGGCGGCACCTGGTGCGCCGCGTTCGCGCTGTTCGACTGGGTGTTCTTCGCGGAGCTGGGCGACACCGGGGTGTGCGGGCTGGACGGGTTCGCCACCGCGATCGTCGTCGGTCTGTACGGTTTGTCGGCGCTGCTGCGGATTGACACGCCGGCGCACGCGCCCGTCGCGTCCGCGATGGCGCTCGAGGTCGCTGCGGCTGCGCTGCTCGGCATGAAGACGTGGATCGGGCGCGAGCTCGCCGCGTGGCTGGACGAGCGGCCCTGACGCGCCCGCGCGGGCGCGCCGCCTCGCCGGCGGCGGGCGAGTGTGACGACGCACGTCGGCGCGCGTGAATGCCGCGCGCGCCGGCCCGAATCGGCTGTCTTTTCGGTCGTCGCGACCGTGCACGGGCGATGCATCGAGAGGGTCCGTCGCTGCGCCGCCATGAACGAATCGACCTCAATCGTCTGCGACGAGGCGCGAGCGTGCGCTGCTACACCGAGCGCGGGCGACGTGGTCGCAGGCAAATACCGACTCCTGCGTCCGCTCGGCGAGGGCGGCATGGGCGTCGTCTTCGAGGCGGAGCACTTGCGGCTCCGACAGAGCGTCGCCCTCAAGTTCCTCAAGGCGGACGTGCTGGTCCTGCCCGACGCGGTCGAGCGCTTCGAGCGCGAGGCGCGGGCCAGCTGCCGCATGCGTGGGCCGCACGTGGTGCACGTGCTCGACGTCGACACCGACGAGGACGGCCGCCCGTTCATGGTGATGGAGCTGCTGCGCGGCCGCGATCTGGAGGCGGAGCTGACGGCGCGCGGCGCGCTGCCGGTCCAGGAAGCGGTGGACATCGTGCTCCAGGCGTGCGCGGCGGCGGCGGAGGCGCACGCGGCCGGCATCGTCCACCGCGATCTGAAGCCGTCCAACCTGTTCCTGTCCGAGGAGGCCGGCGCGCGCGTGGTCAAGGTGCTCGACTTCGGCATCTCCAAGATCGCGCGCGACGCCGAGCCGGCGGTCACGTCGACGTCCGTGACGGTGGGCACGCCGCTCTACATGTCACCCGAGCAGGTGCGCTCGTCGCGCGACGTCGACGGGCGCACCGACATCTGGTCGCTCGGCGTGATCCTCTACGAGCTGATCGCCGGCGACCCGCCCTTCCTCGGCACGACCACGGCGGCCATCGCGGCGATCGTCGCCGACGCGACGCCGAGCCTTCGCGACGTGCGGCCCGAGGTCCCCGAGGAGCTCGAGCGCGCGATCATGACGGCGCTGGCCAAGTCCCCCGAGGACCGGTTCCCGAGCGCCGAGGCGTTCGGCGCGTCGCTGCTCCCGTTCGCGTCGGCCGAAGGGATCGCCGGCCCCTTCTCCATCCACCCCTCGCAGCATGCATTCGAGATCGCGAGCAGCGCGATGCGCCGTGTCCCGATCGGCGCGCGCGCGAGCGACGCCTCGGACCTGCTCAAGCTGCCGACCTCGCGCACCACTCGGCGCGTCTCGCCGGGACGGACGCGCCGGGACGCGCTGCGCACCTTCGCCGTCACGCTCGCCGTGGGCGTCGGTCTGGCGACGGCCGGCGTGGTGGCGCTCTCCGGATCGCGGGGGGCGCGCGCGGCCGACGACCCTTCGATCTCGCAGACCACGGCACGGCTCGAGCACGACCCGGTGCCGCCTCGCGCGGCCATCCTGGGCGGCGCCGACCTCGCGCGAGGGAACGACGCGCGCATCGCGCCGCACGACACGACCGCCGTACGACCGCAGCCGGCACCCCCGAAGGCGCTGCCCGTCGCGCCCGCGCAGGCTGCGCCGTCGCCGGCCGCACCGCGTGGAAGGGCAGAGGTCTCGCATGGCCCCCTGGAGCGGCCGCTCTACCTGTAGCCGAGGCGCGCTCGCGCTGGCGCTCGCCGCGCAGCTCGCGATCGGTCAGGCCTTCGTCGCCCGGGTCGCGTGCGCCGACGACGCCTCCATCGACGCCAAGAGGGAGCAGATGGCGGCCGACCTGCGCGCCCGCGCGGACGCGGCCATGGACGGAGGCTCGTTCGCCGACGCGGTGGTGAGCTACCGCGCCTCCTACGAGATGTCGCGCAACCCGGCGCTCCTCTACAACATCGCGAGCGCGTACGAGCGCCTGGGCGACTACCCGCGCGCGCTGTCGTACCTCGAACAGTTCTCGCACGTCGCGCCGGCGGACCTGAAGGCGCGCGTGCCGCGCCTCGACGACCTGATCGCGTCGGTGCGCGCGAAGCTCGCGCGCGTCGTCGTGCGGTGCAACGTCCCGGGCGCGCGCGTGCTCGTGCGGGGCACCTGGCTGGGCTCGACGCCCACGTCCGCGGCGCTGGTCACGATGCCCGGACCGGCGCGCGTCGAGGTGGTGGCCGACGGCTACCGGCCGTTCGTGCGCGAGGTCAGCCTCGCGCCGGGGCGCGAGACGCGCGTGAACGCGACGCTCGTGAGCTCCGCCGCGTTCGACGTGCCGCCGCCCGCGCCCGAGAGCGCGGCGCACCACGGCGGCGGGATCACGAGCCAATGGTGGTTCTGGACGGGTCTGGGCGTTCTCGCGGCCGGCGGCGCGGCCATCGCCGTCGTGGCGCTCGGCAACCAGTCGCGCGCCCCGAGCGGCGACATCGCGCCGGGGCGCGTCTCGGCGCCGCTCGTGACGTGGTGAGGCGGTCTCTCAGCCGCCGTGGGGCTTGGGGTGACGGGGTGCGCCGGCGTCCGGGCGCGCATCGCCGCCCCTTCCACCGCCGCCCGCGTCGCCCGCCGGCGCGGGCCCCGGACCGGACACGCCAGCGTCGCTTCCGCCGTCGTCGCACGTGCCGGTCGACGTGCAGCTCGGCGTCGAGCCCACCGTCGCCGGCGCGCAGCCGCCGTCGGTGCACGTCTCGTCGGACGCGCACACGACTCCGTCGCACGCCTGCGTCATCGCGATCGGCAGCTCGAGCGTGTCGTGGGGGAGGAAGCGCAGCGCGCGGCGCGCGACGATGCAGCCGCGCGCGTCGGACGACGCGGCGGCGTCGCACTCGGCGGGGGTGCGATCCACGGCCGTGAGCACGCGCACGCCGATCTCGGCGTCGTCCGCCCCGCTCGGCACCACGACCAGCGAACCGATGCGCCCGGTCTTCGGATCGCAGCGCGTCGTCGTCGCCGCCGGCGGGCGCCCGTCGAGCCCCGAGAGCGGCCCCACCGAAATCGTGGTGATGACGTTCGCGGCCTGCGGCGTGCCGCACGGCAGATCGGTCGTGACGTCGACGACGATCGCCGTCGCGCCCTGACACGCGCAGAGCGCCCACGGCAGGGCGAGCGCGACGGCCGCAGTCGGTCGCATCCGAGTCGGACACGAGAGCAGCGCACGTGCCAACGGAGGGCCCGGCGCGCGGTGGGGCAAGCGTGCACGCCGCCCGGTCCGCCGCGTCCCCCGGCCGTCTCCTGTGCGAAATGGGATGGCCGGGACCGTTTCACGTTCCCAGAATGCGCACCCGCAATGAAACCGTCCCTAGCTTGGCCGTTCTTCGTCCTCACCGGGCTCGTTCTGTCGCCCTTCGGCTGCGGGAGCAGCGGCGACAACTTCGGAGGCGGTCAGCCGAGCGGCGACGGCGGCGGCGGAGGGTGCAGCGCGTCCGCGGCGGGCTGCGCCGACGCCAGCGGCGGCGGCGGCGGCGACGCCAGCGGCAGCGGCGGCGACGACGCGTCCTCGATGCCGGACGCGCCCGTCACGACGGACACCCCCATCAAGCACGTCGTCGTCATCGTCAAGGAGAACCATACGTTCGACAACTACTTCGGCACCTTCCCCGGCGCCGAGGGAACGACCACGTGCAAGACGACGACGGGCACGGTGCAGGCCGGGCAGGCGCCCGACGCCACGCCGCGCGACATGTGCCACGAGCACGCCTGCGCGCTGGCCGACTGGGACGGCGGCAAGATGGACGGCTGGCTGACGGGGCCGGGCGCATCCCAGGCGAGCCAGAACGGCGACAACCTGTTCTGCGACCAGTACAACGAGTCCTCGATCCCCAACTACTGGGCGTATGCGAAGAAGTACGCGCTCGGCGATCACTTCTTCGCCAACGTGCTGGGCCCGAGCTTCCCCGGACACCTGTTCACGCTCGCGGCGCAGGCCGGCTGGGCCGACGGCAACCCGAGCAACACCATCCCGCCGTACTGGGGATGCGACCAGTCGAGCTACCCGGTCCCGGTGCTCTCGGGCGGCGGCTGCACCGAGAACCAGGTCGCCCCGTGCTTCACGATCCCCAGCGTGCCCGATCTGCTGCCCGGCTCCGCCGACTGGAAGTTCTACGGTACGGACTTCTACGTCCTGGGCGAGATCTGGTCGATGTTCGACGCCATCAAGCCGATCCGCTACGGGTCGGGCTGGAACGACGTCGTCAACGCGAGCACGTTCGACAGCGACATCGCAGCGGGCAAGCTCCCGGCGGTCACCTGGCTGGTCGACCAGGATCTCGACGACGAGCACCCGGGGATCCCGGGCGCCACCGTGTGCAACGGCGAGAACTGGACGGTGGGGCACGTCAACGCGCTGATGCAGAGCAAGTACTGGAAGGACACGGTCATTCTCTTCACGATGGACGACTTCGGCGGGTGGTACGACCACGTGCTTCCGCCCCGCACGTACGGCTGCGACCCGCAGCACCCCTACGGCCTCGGCTTTCGCTTGCCGCTCATCGTCATGAGCCCGTACGTCAAGCCGGGCATCTACAGGAAGGTCGCCGAGCAGGCGTCGATCGCGAAGTTCATCCTCGAGGTGTTCCACGCGCCGCGCTTCCTCGCGGACGTCGATCCGGCCGCGCAGGACAAGCAGGCGAACGACCTCATGGACATGTTCGACTGGAACCAGACGCCGCTCGACCCGCTGGTGCTCAAGCAGCGCACCTGCCCGTGACCGCACTTCCGGCGTGGCGCCGTCACATCGCCGGCGTCAAATGGATCCCGTAGGGCGCCTTCGGGTAGATCTCCTGCCCGCAACCGGAGATCTGCGTGTAGGCCATGCCCTTCGCGTCGCCTTGCAGGCCGACCAGCGCCGATACTCCATCCACGTAGGCGCCGCCGTTCATGCCCTGCTTGGCCGTGTGGTACGCGAGATCGATCGTGTTGCTGGACTCGCTGAGCATGACGGAGAAGGTCAGGACCGAGCCGCTGTCCTGGTCCTCCGTCAGGTTCTCCCAGGTCACCACGAATTCCCGATTGGGCGCCGTGCCCTCGGTCGCGTAGCACACCGCGCTCGCCCCGGCGCCGCCATCGGAGGCGCTCGACGAGGTGGTCAGCTCGAGGCTCTGGTCGCCGAAGGGGATGATGGCCGGGTAGCCGTCGGACGTCACGGGCAAGGGACAGCTCGGTACCGAGGCCGATGACGGATACGCGCCCAGCCCCAGCGTCCCCTGGTTGGCGATCCACGCCTGTGTGTAGGAGGTGCCGTAGAAGACGAAGGTGAACCCGATCGGGATCGGGTCGGACGTCGCGGCCCACTGGGTCTGCCCCGCCGAGTTCTGCAAGACCGTGTGCTGATTTGGCAGAGTGCACGCATCGGCCCAGGCCACGCTGAACGGCTTCTGGATCGTGTAGCCGGCGCACTTGCCATCGACGCACTGGCTCCCCACCGAGCACTTGACGTTGCAGGCGCCGCAGTTGTTCGGATCGGTCTGCAGATCGACGCTGCAGGGGGCCGCGTCCGAGCCGGCGTCGTCGCCCGCGTCGCCGGCGCTCGCGCCGCCATCCGCGGCTCCTCCGTTCTTGCTGCTGCATCCGGCCACGAGGGGAGCGGCGGCGACGAGCAGGACCATCGCGGAAGGGAGAACGTCTCTAGTCCGATACCCGCCCAAGGTACGCCTCCGTGAGTGCGGAACGACGAACCTCATTTTACCGCACGCTTTGCGTGCGCCGCCAGCCTCGACCTATGGCACGCGCGACGCTCACCCATCCTGCGCGAAGACGACCACCTTCGGCGGCTCGTGCACCTCGTGCGACGCGTCGGTGATCGCCGTGATGGCCGTACCGACGGCGACGAACTCGATGACGTGCGACTGCCATCCGTGGCTCCCCTCGCGCACGTCCACGCCGACCAGGCCGTGGCCGCCCGCGTCGGCGGCGTCGCGCTGCATGCGCTCCATCGCCGTCTCGCGCGCGTCGTAGAGCGCCTGCGTGTACTGCGGGATCTCGACGTTCTGGAAGGCCTGCCCGCCGAACAGGCTCGCGAGCGCCTTGCCGAGGCCGGGGTGCGCGACGTGGTAGACGCACACCCCGTGGCTGAGGCGCAGCGGGCGGAAGCCGCCGCGCACCAGCCCCCAGAAGTCCTCGCCCGAGAGGTCGCACGTGAACGGCCGGCCGTGCCGATCGCGCCACGCCGCGCCCTGGCCGTCGCGCCGCCGCACCGCCGTGCCGTACGCGGTGAACTCGGCGTTGTGCCCCTCGCGCTCCATCTCGATGCGCATGCCGACGACGCCGTCGGCTCCGACCTTCTCGGCGTGCGCGAGCAGGCGGCTCATCGCGGTCATCCGCGCCCCGAGCATCATGCTCGTCACGTCCGTGAGCTCGCAGTTGGTCGTCCAGCCGGCCCCCTGCCAGCCGATGTGGAAGTAGCTCGCACCGAGCACGAACTCGAGCGGCTCGAACCCGGCTTCCTCGACCAGGAGCAGCTCGTCGATCGTCAGGTCGCTCGTGAAGGCCATGGCCCCGCCTGCCCCCGCCCGCTCACGAGTCCACGCTCATCACGAGCTGCGGCGTGGGCAGCGGCTCCTGCCCGGGCAGCGGCAGCACGGCGGTGCCCACGGCGAAGAACTCGATGACGTGCGCGTCCCAGCTGCCGTGCGTCCACTCGTAGATGTCGGCCCCCACGACGCCGCTCGCGCCGTCGACCTGCGCCTCGTACTGCAGGCGCTCCATCGCGAGCTCGCGCGCGTCGTAGAGCGCCTGCGTGAAGTTCGGCATCTCGACGTTCTGCCCGACGCTCTTGAGCCAGCCGCCCAGGCCCTGGTGCGCGATGTGGTAGACGCAGTTGCCCATCACCATCGACACCGGCCGGTAGCCGCTCTTGACGAGCATCCAGAAGTCCTGGCCCGTCAGATCGCTGGTGAACGGCTTGCCGCTCGGCGCGCGCCAGCCGTGGTTGCCGTCGCGCGCGTAGACGGCCGTGCCGATGGCCATGAACTCGAGCAGGTTCTCGCCCCAGGCGTGGCGGTTGACCTTGAGGCGCACGCCGATGATGCCGTCGGCGCCGAGCGCCTGCGCCTCCTCCTCCATGCGCGCCATCGCGAGCTCGCGCGCGGCGTAGAGCGCCTGCGTGAGCACCTGCATCTCCTGGTTCTGCGTCCAGGCTCCGCGCTGGTAGCCCACGTGGTAGATGCTCGAGCCCATCACGAGGCCGGCGCACTCGAAGCCGGACTCGCGCACGAGCAGAAACTCCTTCACGCTGAGGTCACTCGTGAAGAAGCGCTGCCCCTGCGGGCCGCGCATCGCCTGGATGCGCTCGATGGCGTGCTGCGGGAGCTGGGGGCGCTGCTGCTGCGGCGGCTGCTGCGGTGGTTGGTTGGCCATGGGGTCTCACTCGGAGGAGCGCCGCGGCCTGTCGAGCAGGTCGACGACGAGCTGGGGACGGGGCGGCTCGCCGGCGTTCGAACGGCGGACGACGGCGGTGCCCATGAGCAGCATCTCGAGGTGGAAGGAGGTGTGCTTGTTGTCGTTGATCTCGTACTCGTGGTCGCGGCCCTGTCGCACGACCCGGACGCCGACGACGCCGTGGGCGCCGAAGTGATGCGCGAACGCGCGGAAGCGCTCGACGGCGAGGTCGCGCGCGGCGGTGGCGGCGCGCGTGTGCGTCGGCAGCTCCTGCGAGAACCAGGACCCCTCGCTCGTGCAGTCGGCGTGCGGCTCGTACCAGAAGCAGTTGCCCATCGCGACGGCGACGGGCCAGTACCCGGCGTGGTGCAGCTTCCAGAGCGCGTCGGTCTCGAGCAGCGTGAGCGCCGGCTGCGGGGGCGGGGCCTGGCCGCGCAGGCGCACGGCGGTGCCGACGGCGGTGAACTCGACCAGATCCTCGCCCCAGCGCGGACCGCGTCCCTCGAAGCGCACGTCGACGACCACGTGCGCGCCGACCTGCCTCGCCTCCTCCTGCAGACGCGCGAGCGCGTTGGAGCGCGCGTGCTCGTAGGCGTGCGTCAGGTTGACGAGCTCCCCGCCGCCCCAGCCGCGCGCCGCGTTCGCGAAGCCGACGTGGAACACCGACGACCCCATGACCTGCGCGACCGGGTCGAGGTCGGTCATGCGCGCGACCACCTGCTCGCCGGGCGAGAGGGTGCTCGTGAAGATGCCGCGCGCGTTCTCGAAGCGCCTCACGGCCTCACGCTCCTCTCCCGCCGCCGAGCTGCGCGAGCACCCACGCCGCGCGCGCGTTCTGGTTGGCGTGGCGCGCGAGCGCCTCGGTGAGCGTCTGGTACCAGCGGTCGACCGGCATCGTCTCGGTGCGCAGCGCGATGCCGCGCACGACGCGCTTGTGCTGGAGCGTCGCGTGGTGGCCCTGGCGCTTGGCGAAGAAGACGTCGGGCTCGAGGTCGATCTCGATCTCGTGCACGGTGTTGCCGCTGGACTGGATGCGCGTGTGCTCGGACCAGCCTTGAAAGAGCACCTGCGCGAGACGGCCGAGGAACGCGTCGACGTTCGAGAGGTCGACGGCGAGACCGGCGGCGATCTGCTCGGCCCCGACGGCGACCTGCACCTGCGCGCGGCAGTACGCGCACGCGAAGGTGCGCCCATCGGGCTGCGGCGTCATCGGCGCGCCGCAGTTGCGGCATTCGACGGGCTGGCCGGGGTTCATGGCGAGATCTCTACGGTATCACGGCGCTCGATTCGGTTGCTCATGGGGTGTGGGGCGATGGATCGAGCGGCCTGTTTGGGAGTGGCCGTCGCTCTCCTTGGTGGAAATGCGTCTCGTCGCGACCGGAAAGACGCTCTTCGGGTCGTGAAATTCGCTCTTCGCTCTCGTCGAGCGACGATTCGGTCTCATTTCGTCGCTGTTCGATCTCGAAATGTCGCCCGATGCTCCGTGAACGCGACGGTTCGACCTCGTTCAGCGACGATTCGCAGTCGTCGAGCGACGTTTCGATCGGGTCGCGACGCGCTTCGGTCTCGCCGAGCGGCGTTTCGCTCCGGTCGCGACGCGTTTCGGTCCCGTTCGGCGACGTCTCGCTCTGGTCGCGACGCGATTCGCTCTCGTTCGGCGACGTCTCGCTCTGGTCGCGACGCGTTTCGGTCTCGTTCGGCGACGTCTCGCTCTGGTCGCGACGCGTTTCGGTCTCGTTCGGCGACGATTCGCTCTGGTCGCGACGCGTTTCGGTCTCGTTCGGCGACGATTCGCTCTGGTCGCGACGCGTTTCGGTCTCGTTCGGCGACGTCTCGCCCTCGTCGCGACGCGCCGGCGCCTCGTCGAGCGTCGCGCTCGGAGCACGTCGCGACGGCTTGCCTTGCGAGCGTCACGCTTTGGCCCCTCTCATCCAGTGGTACGCAAGAACCAGACTTCGCCGTCACGATTTCTTCGGCCACCCGTCGTTTCGTCGCGAATGCGCGATTCAGGCGGGATCGTGGCACGCGACGAGCCGCCGGCTACGGTCCTTCGTCGATGAACGCCCTCCGCCACGTCCTCGCCGCCACCCCGCTGGCGAGCATCGCCTCCCTCCAGGCGGCGCACGACTTCGCGCGCCGCGCGGCG
>Ga0209012_1000684_pt1 | contig 43485 bp, 42 predicted proteins | sample RS3BMetagenome_FD_184735 | JGI IMG/M metagenome (GOLD analysis project Ga0209012, IMG submission 184735) | Ferric oxide microbial mat and aquatic microbial communities from Rainbow Spring, Yellowstone National Park, USA - RS3B (SPAdes) (version 3) ...
TCTTCAGCAACGCAGAAGGCATATGAATGGGTGGGTACGTCGAGACAGGGGCGGAGCTGAATGGGATCGATGAACCCGTGAGGTCCCTATATGATGCTGTGAAGCCCAAGCTCCACTACGCGTACGAGAGGTATGCTGATGCGTACCTACGTGCGCCTACGTAGAGCGAAACCCTGGCGCACTCTCCCCCCAACCCCCTTTAAGATAAACTTCCGGCTACCGGGGTTTGCCCGGCCTATGACCAGGGCAGTGTCCGTGCTGATTACAAAGCAGGTTTCAACCGGTCGCAAGCGAGAACCAATGTGTATTGAGAAGTACACCCGGCTTTTTATCTTTGGGGGAAGACCCCGTCCGCAAGGGCGGGGATGACAACAGAAAGCTTTAAACCGAGCCTCTGAAACATATCCGCAAGCAGCCGCGGTGCAAGGGGAATTTACGCCTGTGGACACCGAGGCCTCCGTAACCCGTAAAGGGGATCGAGCCTGGTGGAAGAAGCAGGAAGCTCCGTCCGTGAGGGCGGGGTGAGTTCACTGCATGTACATGCCGGAAAGTTTCCGGCAACCGGCACAGAAAGCGGTCATCAAAAAGTCTTAATCTCGGCCTCTCTTGGAATGGTCATGGCAAGACAGGTAAACACCGTAGCCGTACTTGGAGCGGGGCTCATGGGTCACGGAATAGCACAGGTTGCTGCACAGTTCGGGGGGTACCGGGTTTACATGCGCGACGTCGAGCAGCGATTTCTGGACAGAGGCATGCAGATGATAACGGATAGTCTTGGCAAGTTTGTAAAGAGGGGCAGTATCACTGAGGAACGAGCAAAGCAGGTTCTTTCAGCGATAACACCCACTCTTGACCTGAAACTCGCAGTCCAGGAGGCCGACCTTGTTATCGAGGCAGTGCCCGAGAATGTGGAAATAAAGCGGCAAATCTTCAGGGAGGTTGACGCACTAGCACCAGAAAATAGTGTTATCGCCTCTAACACGTCTTCGATAAGCATAACCATGCTTGGCTCTTTCACAAAGAGACCAGAAAGGGTGTGCGGTATGCACTTCTTCAACCCACCGCAACTCATGAACCTCGTGGAAATAGTAAAGGGTCAGCTCACAAGCGACGAAACGGTTTCGTTCATCCGCAACGTTTCGGCAAATATGGGCAAGGAAACCGTACTCGTAAAGAAGGACACACCCGGGTTCATAGTAAACAGGATACTGATACCAGCCCTCAGCGAGGCGGTTTCCCTTCTTTATGAAGGCGTCGCAGAAAAAGAGGATATAGACAAGGCGATCAGGCTTGGCCTGAACTGGCCGATGGGACCCCTGACACTTGCTGACTACGTGGGAAACGACACCACCCTAGCGGTCGCCGAGGTCCTCTACGAAGAATTTCAGGACCAGAAGTACAGGCCGCCATATCTTCTCAGACTCATGGTGCGGGCGGGCCTCAACGGAAGAAAGAGCGGCAGGGGGTTCTACGACTGGCCGGAAAAACGCTAGCCCACGGGCTTCCTCTTCTCTTCGTACTCCCTTATCGCAAGCTCGGCGATCGATGAGTAGGATGGTTCGATCGTCACAAAGTAAAGCTTGTCTGGCCGGGTTATGCTTTCTACCTTCGTGTACGACTTTGTGCCCAGGTCGAACTCCACGATACCCGCAGGCAGAGAACCCTTCGCTATGAACACAAGAATGACGGGCTCCTCCCCTCCCGTGATTGGCGTCATGTGCATGAGGTAACCGCCATACTGGTCAACCGGTATGTAGGGCCTTATGCCCGGCGCAGAAAAGTATGCGTTAACTCCGATCAGAAACTCAACCGTTCCCTTGAACTCGACGTATTCGAACCTGAGCGACGACATGAGACACAACATGCCGGCACACTATTAATACTTTTTTGGAGTGCCGTGGCGCCCTTGCGGCGCGAAGGCGCAGCCAGCCGTCTGCGAACGGAAGGAATCCACAGAGTTTATACCAGTTCGCCACAAACACAATCCATGAGTCTTTCAAGCCTCTTTAAGCCCACATCCATAGCGGTCGTGGGTGCATCTCGCTCGCGAACGAAAATAGGAAACATAGTGCTTCGAAACCTGATGAACACTTTTACGGGCAGGATAGCGCCCGTGAACAATCTGACGGACATGGTCGAAGGAGTACAGTGCTATGCGAGACTCACCAAAATTCCGTTCGCCACGGAGCTCGCGGTTGTCACCGTCCCGCGTGAAGCGGTTCCCGGCGTCGTCGATGATGCAGTCAGCGCAGGCGTAAAGAGTGTTATAGTGGTAACCTCTGGCTTCAAGGAGCTTGACGAACTGGGAGCGAAGCTCGAGGAAGAGCTTGCAGCCACCGCCCGCAGGTCTGGGATACGCATACTCGGTCCGAACACGCTTGGTATAATAACACCTGCGTTCAACGCCACGTTCAGCTTTTCGGACGTCAAGGCGGGAGGGCTTGCGCTCGTAAGCCAGAGCGGAGGGATAGGCGTCTACATGCTCAACTGGGCTCATAGAACGAGAACCGGCCTGAGCTACTTCGTAAGTCTCGGCAACGAGTGCGACATAAAGGAGACCGAGGTTTACCGCTACCTTGCTGACGACGAGGCTACAAAGGCCATTTTTAGCTATAACGAAGGTATCACCGATGGAAGGCTGTTTCTCGAACACGTCCCGGAGGTGGCTTCAAGGAAACCCATCGTGTTCCTAAAAGGGGGTGTGGGAAAAAAGGGTGCGGAAGCCGTGAGGACGCACACCGGTAGTCTGGCTGGTTCTTCCGAGCTATTTCGTGCTGCGGTAAACACGGTTGGGGGGATATACATCGAGAATCTCGAAGAGTTTCTCGACCTTGCGCGGCTTGTGCTTTCTGGCGAGCCCGTTAAGCCACGCGTACTCGTGGTGACCAATTCCGGAGGCCACGGGGTGCTCGCAACCGACGAGGTTGAAAGGCAGGGTCTCACGCTTGCCGAGATACCAGACGATAAGCTTGTGGAGCTCAGAAAGGTTCTGCCTCCGCAGGCAACGGCAAAGAATCCACTCGACCTTTCGGGTGATGCCGACATAAACCGCTATGCCTCGGTACTCAGGATCATCGAAGACCTGGACTGTACCAAGATCGTAGCCGTGCAATCCCTGCCCACCATAAGCTGTTCCGAGCTCGCAAAGGTGCTCCTTGAACATAAAAACAAAAGCGTAATGGGCGTTGTCATGGGACTTGACGAAGATGCGGCCGCAAGAATGCTCGAATCCGGAGGAATACCCGCCTACCGGTTCCCCGAAGATGCAGTTCGCTCGCTAAGATACATGACGGCCAAGTCCGCTCCGCTCAGAAAGATTCAGAACCCTGCACCGGATGCCGCTTTACTACACACGTTGTCAGACAGATCACACATCGCCGATTTCGATGCATTCAGACTTCTTGAAGCGTATGGCATTGCGTGCGCAAGGTGGGGCACGGCCATGAGCGCAGAAGAGGCGAGGGCTGTCGCCGACAGTATTGGATACCCGGTGGTGATGAAGATTTCTCCAGACACGCCGGTGCACAAGACTGAGCTAGGGGGTGTCACGACGAACGTCGGGGCTGTGGAAGTTGGCTCTGTCTACGAAAAGCTTTCTCGCATAGCAAAGAGGGTGCTGGTTCAGGAACAGCTCTCGGGAGTCGAAGTTTTCGTCGGGGGCATAGACGACCCTGTCTTTGGCAAAGCGGTCGTGGTCGGCTTGGGTGGAATATACGTCGAGGTCTTTCGAACGGTTGACTACGGCCTGTGCCCAGTCGAGGCGCCCGAGGCAGCCGATATGTTACGTAGAAGCAGGGTTCTTGAACTACTTACCGCGCGAAACGGAAGGTACAGTACGGAATCTGTCGTGGGGTGTATCACAAAGGTGTCGCGTCTGATGGTGGACCTTGATGTCCGGGAGCTTGATATAAACCCGCTAATAGTGAATGACAAGGGTGCATACGCAGTAGACGCAAGAATACTTCTCAAGTAACCTTCGGGAGGCGGTTTGACACGGAAAAAGGGAAAGAAGAGTTTCACGAACAGGGGCTTACAGCGGAAGAGGCCGCAAGGAGGCTCATCGCATACGGGTACAACGAAGTTCCCGAGAAGAAGACCAACCCGGCCCTGCGCGTCGCAAAGAAGTTCTGGGGGCTAACACCCTGGATGCTTGAGGTCACAATAGCCCTTACCTGGTACCTGCACAAGTTTCTTGACGCGTACATCGTAGGGGGGCTTCTGCTCTTCAATGCGGGTTTAAGTCTCTTCGAAGAACGTCGTGCGGACGCCGCGGTTTCCTCGCTCAAACAGAGACTCCAGTCATTCGCAAGGGTAAAACGAGACGGGCGCTGGAGCACGATCTCTGCGCGCGAGCTGGTTCCGGGTGACACTGTACGCCTGCGTGCAGGAGACATCGCCCCCGCCGATGTTAAGGTGGTGCAGGGGGAAGTGGAGGTCGACCAATCCGCGCTTACAGGGGAGTCGCTCACCGTAAAAAAGAAGAACGGCGAGGTGGTGTACGCGGGTTCGACAACAAAGAGGGGTGAGGCCACAGGCGTGGTTTCCGCAACCGGTGTCAGGACCTACTTTGGAAGGACAGTAGAACTTGTACAGCTTGCAAGACCAAAGCTGCACATGGAAGAGGTGACTGCAAGGGTAGTTAGGTGGCTCGTGACAATGGTCGTCGCACTTCTCGCCTTTGCGCTTACCATATCCTACGCGAGACACGAAAACCTTGTTGAACTCGTACCACTTGCCACGGTGCTCCTTGTTTCCGCGATTCCGGTTGCGCTTCCTTCAATGTTCAGCATTAGTATGGCACTCGGCTCAGTGGAGCTTTCCAAAAGGGGGGTGCTCGTAACGCGGCTCAGTGCGTCAGAGGACGCGGCGACTATGGATGTTCTGTGCACGGACAAGACCGGCACACTCACAAAGAACCGGCTCAGAGTCACACTGACCACTCCCTCACAGGGCTTCGACACCCATGACGTCCTGCTTTTCGGTGCGCTGTCCTCAAATGAGGCGAACCAGGATCCCATCGACCTTGCATTCATATCTTCGGCCAGGGAGGCTGGAATTGACCTAGGCGGGTTTTCACAACTTGAGTTTGTACCCTTCGACCCCTCAGCGAGGATGACACGGGCACTCGTAAAGTCGCAGGATGGCAACTTCCGGGTGGCAAAGGGTGCCGTATCCGCTATTCTAGAACTATGCGAACTACGGACGGCAGGGGAGGAGCTCGAAAAGCAGGTGCGAGAATTCACCGCTCGCGGCTACAGGGTTCTTGCAGTGGCAAAGGAGAAAGAACAACGCTTCCTTCTTGTAGGGCTTGCAGCCCTAAGCGACGAGCTCAGGGAGGACTCGCCCGCGCTTATCAGGGAGCTTGCGCACCTCGGCGTGAACGTAAAAATGCTCACCGGTGACGCGAAACCCGTTGCCGAGGAAGTGGCACAGAAGCTCTCCCTAACCGGCGAGGTGGGCGAGATGTCGAGATTGAAGAGCGCCACGGCACAGGAATTCGCCGACATGGTCGAGCGTACGCAGGTGTTTGCCGAAATCTATCCAGAGGACAAATACAACATCGTAAAAGCGTTACAGGAAAAAAAGCACATCGTAGGGATGACTGGTGACGGCGTGAACGACGCAGCGGCACTCAAGCAGGCCGAAGTGGGTATCGCGGTGATGGACGCTACAGACGTCGCAAAGGGAGCGGCAAGTGCTGTGCTCACCGTTCCGGGTCTTGAACCCATAGTAGAAATGGTGAAGACGGGACGCATGGTCTACCAGAGGATTGTCACCTGGATTGTGAACAAGCTCGTCAAGACTTTCCAGATTGTCGTGTTTGCCGTGCTCGCATACCTCGTTACCCGGGAGTTTGTGGTGTCGGTATTCAGTATGGTTCTTTACCTCTTTCTCACAGACTTTCTCACACTCTCGCTTTCGACCGACAGGGTGGGCTACTCGAAAAAACCCGACACCTGGAATGTGAGCTGGCTTGTCACCCTCGGGCTCCTTCTCGGTGCACTTGTCGTTGTCGAATCATTCGGAGTGCTGTATGCCGGGTTCGTGCTCTTCCGCCTCGGAAGTGAGATGAACAGGCTGCACATGTACGTCTTTACATACCTGGTTCTCAGCGGAGCGCTCAACGTCCTGATACTCAGGGAAAGAAGAAGATTCTGGCGCTCAAAGCCGAGTACGCCACTTCTTCTGTCGCTGATAGCTGACACAGTCCTCGTACTTGCGATTTCTCTGGTTGGCGTGTACGAACTTGCGCCCATCACTGCCTATGAGGCCGCATTTACACTAGCTTCGGCCTGCATATTCGCGTTTACGATAAACGACGCGCTGAAGGCGTTCATCATAAAAAAGAGAGGAGTTTCATAGGCTGGCACGTGTTCTCAAAAAGTGCTTATATCCCGTGCCGCATTGAGTGTACGGATTGCGCGTTGTTGTGGCATTCGGGGGAAATGCCCTTGAAGACCCTGCAAAAGGGACTGGATTCGACGAATTCGCGATGAAGAAAGCGGCGAGGGATGTGGACGCCCTGCTTAACGCCGGGTACGCGATCGCGGTAACACACGGAAACGGTACCCAGGTGGGCGAACTCCTCGATATGACACTCGCAAGCCACAACAACCTTTCAAGCCGTCTCGACATTCTCGGTGGGATGACCCAGGCGGAGATAGGATTCGGCCTACAGGAGGTGTTCGAGAGCACGTTGGGAAGGGACTTCCGGGTGGTGCTCACAAGAGTGGTTGTGTCCCGTGACGACCCGGCCTTTCGCAATCCGACGAAGCCAATAGGACCTTTCGTAAAGCCGGAAGATGTTCCACATTCTGGGGACTACGTCTTCAGGGAGTTTCACGTAGTAGGGGAAAAGAGATACAGAATGGTCGTTCCTTCACCGGCACCGCTAGATATCCTCGAAAAGGACGTGATAAAGTCAATGTGTGACGATGGCACACCAGTTATCTGCTGCGGTGGCGGAGGTGTCCCGGTTATAAGGAAGAACGATGGCTATAAAGGTGTTAATGCCGTTGTGGACAAGGACCTGACGGCTTCTCTTCTTGCAAGACTTGTTGGCGCCGATCTGCTGCTCATCCTCACCGCGGTCGATACCGTGATGCTCGGATACAACACACCGGATGAAACCCCGGTGCGCGAGCTTTCAGCCGGGGAAGCCGAGGAATACCTCTCACAAGGAGTCTTCGAAGAAGGCACTATGGCACCAAAAATAAAAGCGTGCGCCCAGTTTGTAAGCTCGACCGGAAAAACGGCCATAATTGGCTCACTCGGGAAGGCATATGAGGCGCTTCGTGGCGAAACAGGCACACGGATACTGCCGGGCTAAACGCTCCCCTAAGCCGGAAAAGGGGCGCTGAGCACGATCACAAGAACCCATAACGCAAGCATGGCTCTCCTTCCGTGGCTCACAGGTGTATAGTCGTCAAGCGGGCCGGGATGACCATAAAGAGAAAGGAGCAACATAAAGAAACCCATAAAAAGAAAGGAAGGTATAACCGCAAGGCTGAGAAGGATCAAGGCAACGGCAACACCGAGCGAAATCCTCGCATGCAGGCGGGTACTCACGAAGGAGCGCAGGACGTGCCCGCCGTCGAGCTGAGCGGATGGAAGCGAATTTAGAAAGGTCACGAGAAGCCCGACCCAAGCGGCAAAGCCCACCGGACTTATGAGGAGCACGCCGTTACTGTGCACAAAGAAAAAGAGGAGCTGCATGAAAACCGGGTTGAACGGGAGCGCGGAAAGGCTGGATACTGCTGAAGGAGGAACTATGGGAGAGGTGGTGATACCCACCACCGAAGCGACGCACGCCACCACAAAACCGCCGAGCGGCCCCGAGAATCCTATGTCGAACAGCTGGTCTCGATCCTTAAAAGGCTCGCGAGATCTTATGACCGCACCGAATGTCCCTATCGGAGGTATCGCGGGTATAAAGTAAGGCAGTGTCGCGGCCACCGAATGGTGTCTCGACGTCAGAAAGTGACTTCCCTCGTGCGCAATGAGGATGGCAAAGAGTGCCGCGGCATATTCGGCGGCATTCGCGACCGGGTCAGGGAAATACGGACTCGTAAAACTCGCATAGCCAGCGTAGAAAACCGTTCCAACCGTGGCGAGGAAGAGAAGAATGTTCCACCTGAGATCGGCGCGCGCCGGCACCACCTTTGGAAGGATGTTGAGAACCGCGACTTCTTTCTCGGTACCCTTGCGCACGGTTATGGTGAAGTTTTCCTTTTCCACAAGTTCCCTTACGCCTCTCAGAACGGTGTTGTCATCAACTCTCACAAGTAGATAGGGCACTCCGTTTTCGATACCCGACGCAAGCACCGGAAGCTTCGACGCCACAATCGGCTCTACTCTGGAAAATACTTCTGATGCGAAGCCGGCGGCATTTGAGCCCTGCAAGTTAGCTCTTAGCCTCACCGGATGTGTTTAAGCCTTGCTCCTTTCACAGATCTGTGAACAAGAAAACTCCGACCCTTCTATAGGAAAGAGATAAATTGCGAGGTTTCAAATATATTTCTGTTCGAATGGTAGCGGGCGGGCAGGTGGGGTGAGTGCGCTGACGCAAGCAGGCCAGGAATACATCTTTCTGGCGGGCTCCTCTGACACAAACGATCAGGAACCCGTTAGTATGAGGGCCATACACGGGCTCCTGCAAACCCGGAGTCCTCCGCCTTTAAGGGGAAGGAGATGTGAGCTCCCGCTCTAGCTCCCCTATCGTATATACCCTCCTTCCGCCGAATGGACGGAAGATCCTTCCGTTACCGCGGAAGAATTTCGAAAAGAATTCAACGTAGAGAAGTCGTGCACCCTGCACACCGGGCTCGAAAAGCCCAATAACAAAGTTGAACAGCTGCCCGAGCACAAGGATGACCACGCCGAAGAGCGCGGCCGTCACTCCTCCGCCAAGCGTGCCGAGAAAGATGTGATCTATCACTTGTGCAAGTATGACAGAAGCAAGGAGGATTCCGACAAGCCGGGTGTAGGATATTATGTGGCTTATTATGGAAGGTAACTCGATCAGCGCGTTCGCACCCTCGCCGAAAGGAACGAGTACAATACCACCGACCACGCCTGCCACGTCAAGTGCGGCTGAGGCGTTGGTAAGCGGGTTCACAGACCTATGGTGTAGCAGTGCAAGTCCCAGGAAAGAAATGCCGAGCGCAATGAGAAGCCAGCCCATCTTTCCCGCTATGTGCCTGTACTCGCGCTCCCAATAGCTGTTCAGCGCGCCGAGTACTAGGCCAAAGCTCACAAGAAACAGGCCAATGTAACCACTCAAAAGCAGAAGTCTTTTCAGACCAAGGGTGGAAGTGGGGTCAAGAAAGGCGCCGCCGGGCGGAAGGGAAAGACCGTAGTGCGAACTCAGGTATGAAAATATGTACTGGTTGAAGCCGAACCCGAAGTATTCGTTGAACAGGAACCCTGTCCCGATGGACACGAACCCGCCGACGAGCATGGCCCTTGCGAGCTTACCCCAGGCGCTTGGTCTAAAGATGGTTCGCGCAAACCTTCTTATGGAGGCGGGCACGGCGGTCGGTGTCCCCAGCCTGCGGGTCCTTCTGATGATCCACGCTGAAAGAAGCAGTATGAGGACACCGTAACCTACGTCCCCGAGCATCAGGCCAAAAAAGATGGGAAACACTATGGCGTAGATAAGTGTGGGGTCGAGTTCTTCCGCCTGGGGGACAGAGTAAAACCTGATGAATGACTCAAAGAGGGATACACCGTCCGGGTTTTTCATCAGGGTGGGTGGCTTCTCCCCTTCAGCGTCAACCGCATACACAAAGGTGGTGGCACCCGTGAGCCTGCTGAGTCTCTCGCGCAGATCCACGAGCCTGTACTGGGGCACCCATCCCTCTATTACAAACACATTCTCGGTGTACCCGAGGTTGTTCATGACATCCAGCTTGCGTGCCTCGATGGAAAGCTGCTCCTCCAAAGTGGTGAGAAGCGCGAAGTACCCGTCGGAAATACTTTCAAGAGACGACCGTACAAGCGCAAGCCTCTCTTCTATCTGCGCCCTTTCGTGCTTCAGACTTGCGGCTATCTCGTCTGGCCTCCCGTGAAACGCGGGAAGCGCCTCCGGTTTGAGCGAATGCTTCTGGAGGACGGAGCCGAACTTTTCAAGCGAGGGGTTGGGAACGACTGCGACAAACCTAGTCACGTCGCCCGCTGGATAAGCATACAGTATGCAGTTGTCAACTTCAACCTTTACATCGGAAGCAAATCGATCATAAACCTGGGCCTTCGCTTCACCGTAGAAACTGGATGCACTCTTCAGGCTGAACACGGCAAGATCCACATCAAGAAAGCCCAGCTTGGAGGCAATGTCTGCCTTCTTATCTAACTCAAAAAGCTTCGTCTGTAGCTCCTCCCGTTCCCTGATCGCAGTTCTTACAGGCTCATCGATTTTCAGCTTTTCGCACTCAGAAAACAGTTCGTCCAGAGAAGCGAAGTACCTGCGCTCGCGCACCGCCCTAGCAGGGAGGGACCCCTTGAGGGACCTAACCCGGAGAAGCTCATCGGAAACCCTCTTCAGCGACTCGGCACCGGCGCCAGTTTTCACAAGGGAAGCCGTGCTCTTTGAAATCGGCTCTATCTGCACCGCCCCGAGGTCATGCAGTATGGATAGGGCCCTGGACTGGTGGGTCTTGAGCCCTATTATCACCGCTTTGCGCATCCTTGCCGGCTTAAGCATCTTAATTCCTGAACTCCGAGAATAGCTCCTCAAGCAAACTCTTCAGGAACCTTTCGTCAGCACGCTTCGAGAATATGATGTCAGCTCTCATCTTTGCCTCCGACATCATCTTTGCGGACTTCTCCTCCGCCGCCTCGCGCGCCCTCCTGAGCTCCTCCTCGACGAGCTCGCGAGCACGGGCGCGAGCCCCTTCCACCTCTCTTTCAAGCTCGGCTTGCAGGGACTTTAGTCTCTCTTCAAGCTCTTTCTTCTTCTGACTTATCGAGCTCTCCGCTTCCTCTTCGGCCCTTTTCACCTGGACGAGAAGATCGGTTGGTTTTTCGCTCAATTCAACCACCTAGTGCATCACAAGGTACACAAGGTACACGAATACAATAAGGGCGGCAACTTTGCCCACCCTGAAGGCGAGTATTATTCTGTAAAACTTCTTCTGGGAATCGTTTGCGAAACCTGACACTGGGTCGCCGCTTTTCGGAAGAGGAATCGCCCACGTTGTGTACCTCGAAGCGCTCCTTGGATCCTTGCCCCAGTAATAGTACTTGGGCATGCCGGGGATAACTTTTTCCTTTTTCTCGGTCTCCTGTTCGCTCATCGCACTATCCACTCCTCGCCACCCTTTTCGACTTAACCTTCTTTAGTCTGGTGAAGCTTTCCCTCTCCATTTCATCAAATACGAACTTTATGTAAGCCGCACTTCGCTCGAGTTTCGGGATAAGCACGTTTTCTATGGCGCTCGCCCTCCTCTTGGTCTTTTCTATTTCAAGGAGAAGCCTTCTTAGTGCGCTTTCTTTTTCAGCCACCTGAAGCACCATTTCGTGCATCTCCTGGAACGCCACCATAGCCTGATTCACGGAAGCAGGCACCTCCATCAAAAACTCGACCGCTTGGGCGTGGCCGTCAGGCTGCTCAATGGAAGGAATTCTCACACCCATCACATTTTTCGTCTTAAGGAGAAGCATACCCATGGCGGGTATCCTGTTAGCCTCATACTGAAGCCTGATCGTGCCAACAACCATTTCGGCGAGGTGAACAGAATCATAACATTGAGTAAGCTTGCGCTGCAGGTCTGCCCTGAGAGAGCTGATTGTCCTACTCATGGAAAAGAACTCGAGTATAAGCGCCTGCCTCTTCAGCTTGAGCAGCTTCAGACCCTTCTTTGCAACCGCGATCCTTCTTTTAATTCGGAGGTACTCCATCCTGGTCGGTCTTACGCCGGTGACAACAGGCAAGCCTAGTCACTCTCCTTTCTCCTGTACTTTGCAACCAGCTCGGGCCTGATCTTCTTAAGCTCGGTCTCAGGAAGTTCGGAAATAACCCTCCAGCCTATGTCGAGCGTCTCCTCTACTGACCTGTCTTCGTAAACACCCTGTCGCACGAACATCTTTTCAAACCTGTCGGCCGCCCGCAGGTACTTCTTGTCCAGCTCGCTCAGCGCCTCCTCGCCAACTATGGCGGAAAGCGATCTCACATCCTTTCCCTGTGCATAGGCGGCATAAAGCTGGTCCGCGAGCCCTCTGTGGTCCTCTCTGGTGTGCCCCTTGCCGATTCCCTGGTTCATCAGTCTCGAAAGGCTCTCGAGGACGTCGATTGGGGGGTACACCCCTGCTCTGAAGAGGTCACGGCTCAGGTACACCTGCCCCTCCGTTATATACCCGGTGAGGTCGGGTATCGGGTGGGTCTTGTCATCCGAAGGCATGGTGAGTATCGGTATCTGGGTTATGGACCCTTTCCTACCCTTTATCCTGCCCGCACGTTCGTATATTGTCGCAAGGTCGGTGTACATGTAGCCGGGGTACCCCCTTCTTCCGGGTACCTCGTCGCGCGCCGCCGAAATCTCTCTCAGCGCTTCGCAGTAGTTTGTCATATCCGTGAGTATCACGAGGACATGCCTTTCGGTTTCATACGCAAGGAATTCGGCCGTGGTCAGGGCTAGCCTGGGCGTAAGTATCCTTTCCATCGAAGGGTCTGAAGACAGGTTAAGAAAGAGAACTGAACGCTGAAGCGCGCCCGTCTCCTCAAATTCCTTCATAAAGAAATTGGCCTCTTCACTCGTGATTCCCATGGCCGCGAATACCACCGCAAACTCCTCCGATGCCCCGAGTACCTTCGCTTGGCGCGCAATCTGCGCGCCAAGAAGGTTGTGAGGAAGACCGGAACCTGAAAAGAGAGGCAGCTTCTGTCCTCTTACAAGCGTGTTCATGCCGTCTATAGCTGATATACCGGTCTGAATGAATTCGGAGGGCTCTTCCCTGCTGTACGGGTTTATCGCCGAACCCACTATTTCCCTGTGGTCGCCTGAGACAAGAGACGGCCCCCCGTCCCTGGGATTTCCGAGACCGTCGAATATGCGCCCGAGCATCTCATCCGAGACGCCTATTCTTGCCGTCTCCCCGAGGAACTTTACACTGGTCTCACCTGTGTCAAGACCGAGCGTTGAGCCGAACACCTGCACCACAGCCATACCCTGGCTTGTATCGAGCACCTGCCCCCGCACTCTCTCGCCGTATGCATTGGTCACTTCTACGATCTCCCCATAGGAGGCATCGGATACCCCCTGGACAAATATGAGCGGCCCGGCCACCTGGGAAACAGTTTTGTAGGTAAGAGGTATCACTGCTCACTCACCACGAGCGATACAAGCTCGGAGAACTGTGCATCCATCTCCCTCATTATCTCCGAACTGAGCGAATCCAGCTGCTCTTCGGGTGTCCACTTGAGCCTCGAGATCTTGGACTTGACAGGAAGACCCGAGGCTTGTGATGCCTGGGCGCCCCTCCTTATTGCTTCCTCCTCCTTCCTTCCGAACTCGAGAATACTTTTGAGCATCACAAATTGCTTTTTTATTGAGGTATAGGTGTCAACCTCGTCGAAGGCGCTCTGCTGCAGATAGTCTTCCCTGATCATTCTTGCGACGTCGAGAACTCCCTTTTCCGATTCAGGAAGTGCGTCGTAACCGACGAGCTGCACTATGTCCTGAAGTTCTGCTTCTTTCTGCAGTATCTCGAGTGCCTGCGTCCTGAGTGCCGGCCACTCGGGGGACACGTTCTCAGAAAACCAAGTGGAAAGGCCTTCGGCATAAAGGGAGTAGCTAGTAAGCCAGTTGATGGACGGGAAGTGCCTTCTTGACGCGAGGCTTGCATCAAGCGCCCAGAACACCCTGGTCACCCTGAGCGTGTTCTGGGAAACCGGCTCCGAAAAGTCGCCGCCCGGCGGCGAGACCGCGCCGACCACGGTCACCGAGCCGATCCTCTGGTCTTGAGATAGTGTGACAACCTTCCCCGCCCGCTCGTAGAACTCGGCAAGCCTCCTTCCAAGGTAGGCGGGGTATCCTTCTTCGCCAGGCATTTCTTCCAAGCGGCCCGAGATTTCCCTGAGAGCCTCAGCCCATCTCGAAGTACTGTCGGCCATGAGTGCCACGTCATATCCCATATCCCTGTAATACTCGGCCATCGTAATCCCCGTATAGATGCTCGCCTCCCGCGCAGCAACAGGCATATTGGATGTGTTTGCTACGAGTATCGTCCTTTCCATAAGCGGCCTCTTTGTACGCGGGTCCTGAAGCTCGGGGAAGGTCTTCAGCACCTCGGTCATCTCGTTACCTCTCTCGCCGCATCCCACATACACTATCACCTTGCTGTCCGCCCACTTTGCAAGCTGCTGCTGGGTAACGGTCTTACCGCTACCAAAAGGCCCGGGTATCGCAGCCGTTCCTCCCTTGGCCACAGGAAAGAACGTATCGAGGACCCGCTGACCGGTCACGAGTGGGGTTTCCGGGGGAAGTTTCCTGAGAATTGGCCTCGGAACCCTCACCCTCCACTTTGAGATGAGTGTGAGCTCGTAGCTTCCTTCCTTGGTTGACACACTTCCTATGACGTCCTCCACAGTATAACTTCCCGCCCGTAGCTCCCTGAGCTCTCCGGACACCCCGGGAGGAACCAGCACCCTGTGCTCGACGAGCGGGGTCTCGTTCACAGTTCCTATAATGTCACCCGGGTGCACAGTGTCACCTTTCTTGGCCTTTGGTTCGAACCCCCACTTCTTCGAGCGGTCAAGCGCGGGGGCGACAAGGCCCCTGCTTACGAAGTCTCCGCTTTTGAGCTTAAGCACGTCGAGGGGTCTCTGCACGCCATCGTAAATTGAACCAAGAAGCCCCGGACCAAGCTCAACCTGTAGTGCCTGCTCTGTGTTTACCACCTTGTCGCCCGGCCTTAGACCAGTCGTGTCTTCGTAGACCTGCACCGTCGACCTGTCACCCTCAAGTCTTATTATTTCGCCGACAAGACCGAGCTCGCCCACCCTCACGACGTCGTACATCTTAGCGTTCTCCACACCCTGCGCTATTACCACCGGTCCTGATATCCTTACAATTTTTCCTGCTTTCAGCTTTTACCACCCTTAAGATCAACGCCTAGGACTCTTTTTGCGAGCTCGGACAGCGGCTCTTCCTGTGCTCCGGAGTAGGGTTCCGGCGTGAACACGACAAGAGGTGAAACCGAAGCTTCGAGCTTCTCCCTAAGGCTTGCGGGAATGTGTTTTTTCACGGATGAACTTACCACGATCAGGCTGTATTCGGGCTGACTCATAAGATTTGTCAAGAGCTTTGAAGCATTTTCCCTGTCAGCCATGAACGTGTCCTGAACGCCGAGAAGCGAGTACCCGAGAACGAGTTCGCGGTCGCCCACGGCGGCTATTCTTCCAGAAAATTCACCCTTTTTAGAACTCATCCCATCACCACAAAAGAAGAACGGAACTTATATCCTCTTCGGACATCTGGTAGTGCTTACCGTACACTATCCTCCTCAGATTTTCCCTTTCGCGCTCAAGCCTGACAAGGAAATAAAAGAGGAAAGACGCTGTCGGAGCAGAAGTCTTCAGTCGCGACGCGTATCTTTCAACGAGCGACCTGTCGACACGCGCCTCGAGAATCGATAGGTTGTGGCTGCGCGAAAAGGCTTCCGCCACACCCGAGACATCAAAAACGGAGGAAAACCTCTGGATGAGTTCTTCGAAACTGGGCGAGTTATAGAATTCGAGGAGGGTCTGCTCCGAGAAAAACCCGCCATTGATTAGATGGGGGTGAACCGACTCCCTGTCCATGTCCGAAAGCTTGCCCTTTACCAGGTTCAAGAGGTTGTTCTTTGTTATCTCCGCTTTGATGTAGTCCCTGATCGGGCCTTCGTCTCCCCTGAAGTATCTGAGATCCCAGAGGAGATTGGAGTAGTACATGTTTTTCAGTGCCACACTGAACACGCCTAAGTCCTGCGTCTTCTGAAACGCGCCTAGCTGCTGCAAAAGCACTGAACCGAAACCGTATTTTACAAGAGAGTTGATCACAGCGGTCAGGTCCTGCTCGGAAAGCAGGCTCTTGAGCTCGGAGTATGGTATGAGCTGTCCGGCAAACCCCACCGGTAGGTTTCTTTCGCTCACAAGAAAGCCCTCGACCTCGGATATCCCTTTCTTGAGCACCTTTGAAGCGAGTAAAAGCTCGACATTCTGAACATCCCACTTCGAGAGGTACGTAGCTATCACCCTCTTCTCGTAAGCAGGCGCAAGATTCATCGCAAGGCCGTTCATTCGAACAAGAAGCCTGTTCGATGCTACCTCGACCAGCTCCGGTGGTCTGTAGACCGCCGCCATCGCTTCAAGGTGTTCGCCGTACCAAGTGGGCTCGAGCGCCTCAACTATCTCCCGAACATCACCCATCTTGACGAGGCGTCGCAGAAAGTCATTTGTAAGAAAGTTGGGCGCCAGCACCCTAAGCCTGCCGTAGGCACCGGTCCACACCTGGTCGGGCAATTTCTAAACCTTTCCCAGCTCTGAAAGTATTCTCGCCTTGAGCCTACCTTCGCTGAATCGTATGAGCTCCTCAAAGGTCAGGTTGAGCTCGAGGCGTCCGTCGCCGGTTGAGAAAACCGCACCCCCGAGGGTGTCAAGCGGCTGGTCCGCGACTAGGAACCCGGCCTTTTCAAAAAACTTTCTATCTCCTTTGCGACACCTGACAACGAGCTTTTCACCCAGGCGAGTCCTTGCCTTCTCGGCCATGGCAGACAGCAACTCGACATAGTCCCTCGACTCAGAGTACTCGGAAAGCAACGTCTTCAGCGCTTCCATGGTATTCACGATAAGCCTCTGATACGCATCCATTATCACCCTCTTCGCCTGAAGCTCGGCCGAACCGAGAATCCTGACCCTTTCCCTCTCTGCCTTCTCGGAGACCTCCCTCTTTGCCTCTTCTATTATCTTTTCGGCCTGAGACCTCACGGCCTCCCTTAGCTTAGCCTCTTCCCCGCGAAATTCAGCCTCAAGTCTCGAAATCTCCCGCTCCCTACGCTTTTCGATTTCAAGTAGAAGAGGCTGGGGCTCCAATTTGTTGCGGCCCCTCTAGAGTATGTTGAGCAGCAGTATTGTCCCAAGCACGAACCCTATGATCCACAGGGTCTCCGGAATCACAAAGAAGAACAGCACCTGCCCGAACTTCTCAGGCTTTTCGGCGATTATGCCCATCCCCGCGGCGCCTATTCCCTGCTGCGCTATTCCCGTTCCTATAAGGCCGCCTGCCATGACTATGGCGGCCGCTATTGAAAAGTAAGGGTCGGTTACCACTTTGAATGCACTAACCTTCTCAAGGTATGGGATATTTAACCTTAACGAACGTAAAAAAGGACAGGAGGATGCTGGGTCCAGGCTACTCGATGGGTATGGATGTGCCGGGGGTCTCGCGTTTCTCCTTCTTCGGAAGTCTGACCTCGAGCACGCCGTTCTTATAGCTTGCCTTCGCCTTGTCGGGGATCACCTTGGTGGGGAGTTCAACCTGTTTGTAGTACTTGCCGGGAGCCCTGACCTCTATCGAGTTTTCGGTGGCGTTGAGCTTGATCTCTGACTTATCCACGCCTGGCATCTCGGCAACCACTGACACCTCCTCTGGCGAGTCATTAACATCAACGAGCGGCTCCCTCTCCCCTTCGAACATTCTCGGCGCGACGTTTCCGAACTGCCTCACCACCGGTTTGCCGTCGGGACCGATAACCATGGACCACCCGTACACCACCGGTCCCACTCTCTTACCCTTGAACTCCGCTGGCTTCACCCTGAAGCGCTTCATCATCTTGTCGAATTCCTCCTCAAACTCCTTGTTTATCTCGTCAAACATCCTCTCGATTTCGTCGAACACGTCCCATCCTTCACCGCTAGACATAGGTTACTCACCAAAAGTTAGTGTTATTTTCTTTAATTTAAGGATTTCGAACCCCTGAAAACGCGCCGAGGCTTCAACCCGGCTTGACTCCCAATTGAGCACTCCCCGCTTCACTCTCGTCATTCCCTTCTGCGCAAAACATAAAGTCCTGACACTGTTTAAGATTGCGATGTCCGATTCGAAAAGGATTTTCGACCTTAAGCAGTACGCCAACAAGCTACTCGAAGAAATTGAGGTGGAAATGGGAGAGAAAAGCAAGCTGATTGAAAACCTGAACAAGGAAGTGGCTGAGCTGAAAAAACAAAAGGAGGCAATAAACCAGATCCTCGCAAAGATTGGTGAAATCGAATCCGCCCCAACCGGAAGCTCAAAGACCGGCGTTAAGGTCGAAGCGAAGGTCGAGATAGTCGAAGGAAAACCCTCTCAGAAGGAGACTAAGGCTACGGGTGTGGTTGCGCAGGAGAAACCGCGCGAAGCGGTCAGAATGCCAGCCGATACCGTATCGCAAGAAGCTGCCGCTGCAGCTTCCAAGCCATCGAGCGCGGCCGTCCCTTCGCAGGAAATGCCTACGTGGCCTGTGACAAAGGAGCCCCCAAGCCAGAAGAGGGCCGAAGACCGCTGGGAGCCGATATCCCTAAACAGCGTCGACTATGCAAGGTACAGGGTTGGCAAGTCTGCAATAGAAATCGAGTTCAAATTCAAGGTGCCGCAGGATTCTAAATATGTCAGGGGGTTCATAGTGGACAAATACCTTCAGAAGCTCAAAGAAGAAGGAGAAGAGGCAGCAAGGACAGGCGCAGCGCAACAGGGTCAGACCTTTGACTACGAAATAGGTGCTACCGAGAAAGGAGAAATAACGTCAATCGTCATCAGGAACTACCCGCAGGAGCAGCTCACCGACCTTCTGAGCAAGATCAGGTGGTTTGTGGTTAGCGAGGTCAGGGACCTGAAGAACAAGGGGCGGCTGTGATGCTTTTTTCGGAGTTTGCGAGCGCCCTCAAAGAAATAGACACAAGAAGCGGAAGGATAGAGATGACCGAGGTTCTCTCAGAGCTCCTCAAGAACGCTGGCACGGGAGAAATCTCGAGCGTGTGTTACATGCTACTCGGAAAACTCGCGCCGGACTTTGAAGGCGTGGAGATCGGACTCGGAGAAAAAATGATCGTGAGGGCGATCGCGAACTCTACCGGCTATTCTGTAGAAAGGGTGACAGGGGAGTACAGAACCCTTGGCGACCTCGGCCTAGTCGCCGAAAAACTCGGGCAGGGAAGAACTACCTTGCTCGGTCTGACTGGGCAGAAGGAAGGACGGACGGTTGGGTGGTTCCACACTGAGCTACTCAGGGTCGCAAAGACAAGCGGTCAGGGTGCACAGGAGGCCAAGATACGCGCGCTTTCCAAACTCATATCTGACACAACGGGGGCGGAAACCCGCTACCTGGTAAGAATCGTGAGCGGCGATATGCGGATAGGCATAGCCGAACAGACGCTCCTTGACGCGCTGTCCCAAGCCTACGAAGCTCGGCCGGATGTGGTTAAGAGGGCTTACAACATAACCTCCGATGTTGGCTACGTGGCCTCTGTTGTCGCTGCCGAAGGGGAGGAGGGCCTGAAGAAGGTCAGGGTTTCGCCCGGAAGGCCTCTTCAACCGATGCTCGCTGAGAGGGCAAAGTCCCTCGAAGAGATACTCGAAAGGATGGGTGGAAAAGCCGCCTTTGAATACAAGTACGACGGAGAGCGGGTTCAGGCACACAAGCAGGGCTCGCGCCTGACACTTTTCAGCCGACGCATAGAAAACATAACCCCGCACTACCCCGATGTTGTCGAAAATCTGACGGCTTCTGTACATGCGGACACATTCATAGTAGAGGGAGAAATCGTTGCGGTCGACCCTGAGTCGGGAGATATGCTCCCGTTCCAGGAGCTAATGCACCGAAGACGGAAGTACGGAATTCAGGAAGCAAAAGAAAGGTACCCGGCAAGAACCATGCTCTTCGATGTGCTGTACGTAGACGACACCGACTTTACCGAAAGGGGGTATACGGAAAGAAGAAGCAAACTTGAAGGGATTGTGGAAAGGGGAGAATACGTTGACCTTTCAACCAAACTGGTAACGGACAGTTTGGGGGATGCGCAAAAGTTCTTTGACGAGGCCATCAGCTCCGGATGCGAGGGCGTGATGGCGAAAACCCTGGACCCGCAGGTGGGCTACACCGCAGGCAGCAGAGGATGGGCCTGGATCAAGTACAAGAGAGACTACAGAAGCGAGCTTACTGACACCCTTGACCTCGTGGTGGTCGGGGGGTTCTACGGTAGGGGAAAGAGGGCGGGAAAGATCGGGGGCTACCTGCTTGCGGCTTACAACGGTAAGGAGGCGAGGTTCGAGACAGTTTGCAAGGTGGCAACCGGCTTTACCGACCAAGACCTCGAGGAAATTCCGAAGACACTCTCAAAATACGCCATCCCAAAGAGGCACCCCTCAGTGGTGTCGAACCTTGAGGCGGACGTCTGGTACCGCCCGGCGGTTGTGTTCGAAATAATAGGTGCCGAGATAACACTTTCACCCATCCATACCGCGGCCTACTCGGTGATAAGGAAGGAAGCGGGCTTGGCCATTCGTTTCCCCCGTTTCACCGGAAGAATCAGGGATGACAAGTCGCCTGAGGAAGCGACGAGTGTGGACGAGATAGTGGAAATGTACAGGTCACAACTGAAGAAGGTCGAGTAATCACTCGAACACTGCCGTACCCGTCGCAAGGACCGAGTAAACCCTTACCCTTGATGCGCCCGAGTTGCCCGCAAGCGAACACACAACCCGTTCGAGCTCAGAAAATGGGCTAAAGGAAAAGGTTACACCGTCCTTGGTTGACGCGCCAACCACCCTCATGTTGTCGTCGAGCGACCGCTGCCTGAGCGTATCGGCTTCGTAAACCCCTCCCCTACTGTGCAGCCTCAGAATTCGGGCCTCATCTGCATATCCGTCGTAGAACTGTCGGAGCGCGCTTGATACGGACGCGACGAGCCCCGCACGAACGGCAAGCATAGAGAGGGCAAGGGCAAGCGCCTGACGGTCGCCCATCTCCCCCGGGAAGCCGTAGTCCCTAATTACGAGAAGGGGTGAGGTGAAGTCGAAAGTCTTTCTGAACCTCCAGACGAGCTCACCGTCAATGCGCTCGAATTCATCTGTTCTATAGGTGCTCACAGTCACCCCCCTGTCGAGCGTGACGTAATAGGAGCGCCCGGCCCACGTCACCCTGACGAAGTAGGGCGCAAAGGCACTAACCACTGGCGAGCTCCTCCACCGCACGCACGATCAGCTCGACTGCATCGTACTTCTCGACAAAGCGCGCCGCGCTCTGAACGTTCCTGAGATAGCCATCTCCGAGAACCGTGTTCAGTGCTCGGTAGAAATTGTCGAAACACAGTTCGCGAAACTCTATCTTTACCCCGAGGCCCAGCCTCTGGATGTTCTCTCCTATTACCCTGTGTTCAGAGTGATTAGGCGTAGGAATCACGATCATCGGAAGGGCGTACCTCAGCGCTTCGCCCACGGATGTCTGCCCACCCACTGTGACGAACACATCCGAAGCCTCATAAGCGAGTGACCTATCCGGTATCCAGGGGAACACCCTGAAGCTCCGATTCACCTGAGTCTGCGCGACCCCACCCGGCTCCCCGGAAGTATACACCACCGAAAAGCCTAGCTCTGACACCCTCCTTGCTATCGGAAGTAGCACCTGCGACATCTTCCTCCGCTCCTCGGGAAGACCACTTATCCCGAAGTAAACCAGCCTCCGATCCTGTCTCACACCTAGGCGCGCCCTTGCACCCGGCTTGGACACACCCAGACGAGGGGATGACACCATTCCCACGAACTGCGCCTTGTGCCTGAGGAACTCCGGAAGCACGACCGTTGGACCAGCAACAGTAAGTGGCGGGGGAAAGTCAGTTATGAGAACCCTGTTCGCAAGGTCCCAGCCGAGGCCGAAAAATTCGAGGATTGCCCTTTCAAAAAGCTGTTTTAGGAGCCTGAGCGGGCCGCGCATGTCCTCTTCGGATGGGATTAGAAGCTTGAACTCGTGCATGACGAGAACCGAAGGGACACCGAGCAGTCTTGCCGCAATCAACGTGGAAAGCCTGCTATCAGAAAGTACTACGGTAGGCCTGGTATGTCTGATAACCGAAATCTCAGACCTGAGCTGAGACGCGAACGAGACCAGCGACTTTATAGAGGTCCTAAATGTCTCGCGCAGACTCAGGGAGCCGTCTGGCTTCACACCGTATCGTAGCTCGACCTCTTTGAACGCCGGAAAACCCTGCTTAAGGCAGAAACTTACTGAGTCACCATACGTCGAGAAGACCACGTCCCACCCCCTTTTCCTAAGACTTCTCGCCACGGGCAGGGTGCGCCCGACGTGCCCGAGCCCTATACCGCAAGCGCCTATCAGGACGGTGGGCTTTCTCGGCGCTTTCATTTCCAAACCTCACAGTTTCACCCGACATTTAAGTCCTTTCGGCGGGGTACAAAAACAATATTTCGATGTGCGCCTTATGCACCTGGATTGAAAGATTCGGTTCGGACCATTCATACACCCTCCCCCTCGGAGGCGGCCGAGGTAATTACTAGCGGGGCCTCAAAGAGAAAGGCACTCATAGTGCTAGGCTCATGCGAAGCCAGGGCAAAGGGAAGAAAAAGAAGGTTTCTCGGCGCAGGAGAGAGAGTCATTCTGATAAAGGAGGACGGTTCCGTGCTTGTGCACCAGGTATGGGGTTACAAGCCGGTCATCTACCATCCCCCAGGCTCCCTCGTGTACGCCACGCACGACACAAAAGAGGTTACCCTGTTTGCTGTCAGAAAATCCTCCGGCGAAAGCTTACAGGTAACGTTCTCCGAGGTGTACTTGATCGTTGAGCTCAGGTTCAGGGATGAGTACTCCGGTGACGAAAACCGCTCGGAAATAGAAATGAGAAACACTGTGATGTACCAGCCCGATATCGTAGAGAGAGGACTCAGGATACTCACAAACGAGCTTCCAGTTAGGTCTGGGTTCGTGGACCTCCTTGGGGTAGACGCGCGAGGAAGGATGGTGGCGATGGGCTTCAAGGACGGCTCGGTAAAGACAAACGACGTCAACCTGCTCATCGCTTACGTGTCGAGGCTGCGCGCGGTGTCAAGGAAGGTCAGGGTACGGGGCATTTTCGTCGCCCCTGCGGTGAACAAGTCTGCAAAGAGACTGCTTGCGAAAAGTGGCCTTGAGTTCAAAAAGATACCCCCCGAAAGGTTCAAGCAGGTGACCGCTGCGCTCAAACCCCTTGTCGACGAGATAAGGAGTGCTGTAAGGGGTGATGCGCCAGCGCCGACCCCTTCGGCCTGAGGTCGCGGCACCCGGCAACGCTTTTATACTATGATCCGTGAAGATCACTGAGGACGTCACATGCAGCATGAAAAGCCCCGCGACGAGATAGCAAGACGCGTTATCTCAGTCCTGTACGCAAAGGGCGTTAACGACGCCCTGAAGGCACTAGATTCACTGGAAACAGGGCTGCAGGACGGCGAGGGCCCGACTGTACATATTCTCCGGGGAGCCCTAGACTCCCTAAAGCAGATGGACACGAACCATGTGGTCGCAGAGGCTGTATTGAGGCAGGACCAGCTCTGGGTTTCCTCGTGCATACGGTCGCTGGACATCGCGCTTCAGACGCTCATTCTTGACGAACAAGAAAGGGACCACCTCAGGGCAACAAAGGAAGTACTCGAAATCATCCTGGGTCTGGTCCAGGAAGGAAGGAAGCCCCCGCTAGGCGGCTGATGACAAGCCTTGGCATCGGCGAAAAGAAAAGGCTCGATGAGCGCACTGGACATTGCCGCGGTGGTGAAGGAGCTTTCCGCTCTCCTTCCTGCTAGGGTGAACTCGGTTCATTCACCAGCTTCAAACACGGTCGCCCTAGAGGTGTACTCACAGAAGGCGGGGCGTACACTCACTGTGGTGCTTGATGCCGACGGCTTTGTGTTTTTCACGCCGAACCAGTTTAAGACGCTTGAAAGGAGCCAGCTACTCGAACGATTCGTGGAGCTCAGAGGTGCTTGGGTTCACTCCTGCACTCAGCTCGACTTTGACCGGGTCGTAAAGATCGAGTTCTCCGGCGGGTATGCAACAGTGCTCGAGCTGCTTTCAAAGGGAAATATTATGCTGCTCAAGGAAGGCAGGGTGGTAGCCGCACTTGACTATATCAAGGTTAAGGGCCGGCGGATAGAGCCGGGAGCTGAATACACACCGCCCCCTGTAAGGGGCGCACCACTCGACCAGCCGCTACAGGTAAGCGGGGCGTCACTCATACAGGCGCTCTCAAGAGTGTACAACGCGCCAGCCGAACTACTTGAGGAAGGAATAAGAAGAGCGGGCAGGAATCCGCTCGAGACACCCGCCGGCGTCCCTCCTGATACAATCGAAAGGATCAGACGGGAGTGCATTTCCATTATAGAACAGGTGAAGGGGGGCAACACTGAACCAAACGTTGTCAGGGAAGGCGAACTGTCCCTTAGCTTTCACCCGGTAAAATTCGTGCAGCGTGAGGGCACCACGGTGGTCGCCTTACCCACAATGAACGAAGCGGTCTCAACCTACTATGAGTCGTTCATTGCCGACAAGGTGTCAAGACAGGCCACGGCGGCAAGAGCGAGCGCCATCGAGGCAAAGCTTGCTTCAGCGAAGAAGTCGCGGGAGACCGCAGAAGAGTACAAAACGCGTGCAAAGGAAATAAGGCGGGTGGCTCATACTATCCTCGAGAACACAGACGCCGTATCCACGGCACTCGGGCTTGCCCGCAGAAAGGAGTTCGAGAAGGCGAAGGCGCTTCTTGACGGACTTTCGCTTGCGGCAAAGAGCGCAACCGGCATAGCGATAACACTCGAAGGTAACGTGGAGCTCGACCCGCGTCTCACACCGTTTATCAACGCCAATCGACTGTTCGAGCGGGCAAAGGAGCTTGAGCGCAAGGGCGAGGAAGCACTGAAGGTGGCCTCGAGACTTGAAGAAGAGGCCAGGTTAGCAGAAGAGAAAAGGTCATCGGAACAGGCGAGCACGAGACTTCACACAATTCTGCGCAGAAAATGGTTTGAAAAATACAGATGGTTCTACACATCCACCAGAAAACTTGTCATCGCCGGACGTGATTCATCACAGAACCAGTCAATCGTAAGGAGGTTTGCACGAAAGGGTTGCACGGCGCTGCACGCGGACATCCAGGGTGCACCCCTGACACTCATAACTGAAGAGGCAGACGGACAATCACTCCTTGAGGCTGCCTGCTTTGCGGCAAGCTACTCGAAAGCGTGGGAGGAGGAGCTCGCCTCTGTTGATGTGTTCTACGCCGACGGCTCGGAAGTGTCCGTCACGCCCGCCTCTGGCGAGTACCTACCGAAGGGAGGGGTGATCTTTCACAGAAAGGAGTGGTTAAAAGGTGTGAAACTGGGACTACGAATAGGACTTTATCAATTCGAACACGAAAAGAGGGTGGCCGTCTGGCCCTCGGTCACAGAAAGAGACTGGGTCGTGGAGATAGCCCCGGGAAGGCTTGACAGGAACGTAGCGTCAAAGAGAATAATCAAGATACTTGTGACCACCCTTGCGGGCGACCCATACGTAGACGCACTTCGCGTGGATGACATACTACCGCTTCTACCCGGGCGGTGCTCGCTCAGGACAAAGACTGGATAAGGACTACCTGAACTTTGCCACAGCCCTGACAAGGTCGGACTTCGTGATTATCCCGACCAGCGAATCGCCCTCGACCACAGGTAGCGAGCTTATTCCCTGCTCGAGCATCACCTCTGAGGCCCTGCCGAGAGTGTTTGCTGGCTCGATCGTGACCAGGCTGTCGCGCATGAGGTCGGCGACGAGCGGTACCACGTATGCCTTGGAGTACCCCCCCTTACCCGATGCGCGCTCGAGCGCAGAACGGCCGCTGTTCACGGGCGCATAAGATGCAAGGTCCGACTTTGAAATCATCCCGACCGGTGTCTTTCCCTCGGTCACCACTACGTGCGAAATGGAATGTTTCGCCATCACTGAGGCTGCCCTGAAGAGCGTGTGTGAAGGCGACAGGGTTATCACCTCTCGCGTCATTAACTCCTCTACCCTGATCTTTGAGGACCTTGTTCGGGGTATCGCCCTAACTATGTTGGTCTTTGTGATTATCCCCTTGAGTCTCTTTTCTATATCAACGGCAGGAAGGCCGCTTATCCTGTACTTGGTCATGGTCTTCGCGGCAAGTCTGACTGACTTCGTCTGGTAGATCATTATCGGGTTCTTCGTCATCACATCCTTTACCAGAATCTCGTTCACCGGAAGGTAGGACCACCTCTTTTCCTGCGAGGTGAAGACCCTTACGAAGTCAGTAATCGTAAATATTCCTCCGACATTTTCTTCCCTGAGGACAACCACCCGGCCTATCTTGTACTTGAGCATCAGGTTTCTTACGTGTGCCAGGTTGTCGTTTTCGTGTGCAGTCACAACCGGCGCGGACATGTAACTGGATACCCTTACGGACATAAGTCGCCGCCCTTTGAGCACATATCAAATGTGTTACGGAGAGCACGCTTTATAAAGGTTTTTCAAAAATGAGCGTTGGCGCAAATGCGGGACAAGAAATCCTAATTTCTTTCCGGGAAGTTTTTTTTATGTGAGCCGGGGTCTGGAACGGATGGATGAGGGCGTAGTCGCTGCACTGCTACATTACGCACGCGAAACCATAGCTTCAGCGATCGCTGGGGGTGACCCGCCCAGGCCGGAATGCACTCTGACCGGCCTCGGCTGCTTTGTCACAATCGAACTTGCAGGAAGGCTCAGGGGCTGCATGGGCTACACGGTTTTTCCCGGAAATCTGGCCGAGTGCGTGCGTCTTTCCGCGCTTGCGGCCGCCTTTGAAGATCCCAGATTCCCTCCTCTCGACACCGACGAGCTTGCGCGCTGCTCGATCGAGCTCACCATTCTTTCCGAACCATCGAGGGTCGAGATAGAGAAACTCAGTAATCCTGAAAGAGTGATCAGGATTGGCACCCACGGAATCATGGTGACACGGGGGGGCAGAGCGGGTGTACTTCTTCCGCAGGTGGCACTTGAACACTCCTTTGATGCACTCGAGTTTCTTCGGGCGACATGCGAAAAAGCAGGACTGGAGGAAGACTGCTGGAAGAAGAAAGGTACACAGGTCTTCGTCTTTCAAGGCAGGGTTTTTCGTGAGGTCGACGGGAGAAGCTTATCTTGAACTCGTGGCTGACTATTCCAATGGCGAGAGCTTTCATATCGTGTGAAATAGATAACCACGAACTCATCAGCACAATACTGAACTTTGAGAAAGAGAGACTCGGCGATATTGCAGGCGTAAGGCCGGTACCGGCGCAGAACCTTCACTTTACGCTTGCATTCCTCGGCGAGCAGAGGGAAGAAACACTGTCAGCTGCAGCCACGATACTTTTGGACGTTCCTGTGAGACCCGAAAAGGTGACCGTCGAAGGGGTGGATGCGTTTCCGAGCAGGGAAAGGCCGCGGGTGGTGGTCCTCAGGACAACACGGGGCTCAGATGCCCTTGTCGCGCTCGCAAACCATATCAGGGAAAGGCTGGCAGAAAAAGGTATATGGTTCGACAGAAAACCCTTTATCCCCCACATGACAGTTGCAAGGGTCTCCCGCGGTTCAGACGAGCTAATGCACCTGATCAGGGACGAAGAACGCACCCGCTTCGGCGACTTTGTCATGGAACGGGTGGCGCTCAAGAGGAGCACCCTTCTACCTTCTGGCGCAGTTTATGACACGCTTCAGGAAGGCGTACTGAAATGACGCCGAAACTCGAGCACGTGCTCGCAGAGGTCAGGTCGGCGGTCACGCCCTCAGAGGACGAAAAACGGAAGCTTTCAACAATCGCCGGGCGCGTGCTTGAAAGAATCCGTACTGTTGCCCGCGAAATGGGAGTTGGCGCAGATCCCATGGTGGTCGGTTCGTTTGCAAAAGACACATGGCTTGCGAACGAGACCGACCTCGACATCTTCGTTCTCTTTGACGAGACCACGTCGCGCGCTGAGATCGAGCGCACAGGCCTCGAGCTTGCAGAAAGGGTCGCGGGCGGAGGAGGAGTTAAGGCGTATGCCGAGCACCCGTACGTAAGGTTCTTCGAAGAGGGCGTAAGAATCGACCTTGTACCCGCGGTCAGGGTTTCTGACACCTCGAAACTCGTGACTGCCGTGGACAGAACTCCCTTTCACGTCGAGTTCGTGAAAAAAAGGCTGACCGAGGCGCTGAAGAGTGACGTAAGGCTCCTCAAAAGGTTCATGAAGGGCACGGGCGTGTACGGCGCAGAGTCCAGGACTTCCGGTTTCTCGGGGTATGTGTGCGAGCTGCTTGTGCTCAGATACGGCTCCTTTTCCGCCGTCCTCAAGAGCGCCTCAGAGTGGCGACCCGGAACGGTTGTGAACCTGGGTGGCAGTGAGGTGTCAAACGACATACTTTCTTCCCACTTCGTTCTTGTCGACCCCACCGACCCGAGACGCAACGCGGCTGCGGCCGTGTCCATCGAGGCCATGGGCACTTTCGTTCTCGCAAGCACTAGCTTTCTCAGGGAACCCGGCATACACTACTTCTTTCCTCGTCAGAATGTCACGGAAAAAGAACCGGACCCACACTTTGTGCTTCTCGAACTTGCGCTCGACCTTGTCGAGGAAGTGGCATGGAGCGAACTCAGAAGCAGCTCGAGGTCGATCGCCATGCACCTCGACCGGGCGGGCTTCGGCGTAAGGGACTACGGCTACCTTTATTTTCCGGGAACTGGCTACATGCTACTCGAGCTTGACAGGATCGAGCTTCCGCCTGTAGAAAAGAGAACCGGTCCTCCCTTTTACCTTACAAGGGAGGTCGACTCCTTCGTGACGCGCAACATGGACACCATGACCAAGGGACCGTGGCTCGAAGGCGAGAGGGTGGTGATCGTAAAGAAGCGCGGGCGACGCGCACTTGAAGAGTTCCTCGGTCAGGAAAGAGAGATCGACCTGGCACCGCACGTCAGGGCATCATACGCGCAGAGGAAGGTTCTTGTCGACGAAATGGCGGTGGCACACTCGAAGACGAAGGGCTTTTATCAGGAAGTCTGTACGTTTCTCTCAAGACCCAGTTGGCTTTCGAGAGTTTAGTGGACGAGATCGCGGGATATCCAGCGGGTGAAATCAAGAAGGAACTCGAGAGTCTGGGCATAGTTCCCCTGGAAGGTGGACCATTCCTCTACCGGGGGCACAGAATCCTTGGAAGAGGGAGGCGCGGGGTGGTGTTCAGAGGTACGTGGAAAGGCGGGGAAGTTGCGCTCAAGGTTCTTCGCTCAGACAGCGCACGACCCGACACCCGAAGGGAGTTTGAACTCACGAGGCTTGCAAACTCAGTCGGGGTGGGCCCGCAGGTGTTCGAGCGCACAAAGAGGGTGATCGTGATGGAGCTTGTGCACGGGGTACCGCTGCGTAACCATACCGAGCTTTCTCACCCAGAGCTAGAGCGCTGTGTAAAGGAGTCGCTTGAGCAGGCAAGCAGGCTTGATGCCCTGGGACTCGACCATGGCGAGCTGAGCAGGGCTCACAGCCACGTGGTTTTCACCGAGCGGGGTGCAAAAATAATAGACTTTGACTCAGCGAGTGTGCTGCGAAAACCACACAACTTCAATTCACTCTACTCCTTTTACTACATGGCGGGAAGCGCCCTTTCGGAAAGGATAAAAAGGATTGGGTTTAATACCGGGCTTGCTAAGGCGATACGCTCACAAAGAAGGTCATGAAATACTCGCCGCTCGACGAGACCAGGTCCACATGAACCCTGTAGTAGTAGACCCCGTTTATGCGCCCAATCAGAGAGCCTCCAAAGAGCGCGTAACCCCCTGTGGTTTCAAGAGTGCCGGAAAAGTGTCTGAGGTGCACACCTGCAACCGCGCTCCCGCCTTCTATTATATAGCTAGCACCTGCAAAGGCGATTGACCCCCCGCTTGGAGTAAGCGAGTAGCCCGACCTGAAGACTCCGTCCACACTCAGGGAGAAAGTTGCACTGGCGCTCCCGTTAACACTTGTTCCGGCGAGCCTGTAGCCGCCCGCAATCGAGGTGAGCGTCAGGGTCTCACCCCTAGAAAGTAGGGCGGCCGGCTTGCCTTGGGGTGCTTGAGAAAGGGCGACGGACGCTGCCGAACCGTAGACCGTGTACGCGACCACCCCCGCAACCAAGGCTAGGGCGAGTGCCGCAACGAGGACGATTTTTGTTCTCATAAATTGTATACTACGTCTGGGCTTATATTCAGAATGAAACGCCGGTATAGAACGCGGGTTCACAATGCTTAAAAGCTGAGTGACTCTTACGTGGGGTGTTCGACCCGGGTCTGCGACACATCCTCGTGCTTATCGAGTGGCTACTCGATGTGACAAGCGGTGTCACCGCCCTAGCTGTGAGCTATTTTGCCTTTAGATACAACAGGCTCGTTCAGAGTGCCCAGATGAACTATATAGCGCTAGGCTTTGCACTCCTCGGGCTTGGCATACTCGTCGAAGGATCTTCACCCGTAATGCTTCTCCTGAGGCCGCGGCTTGCTTTCTACCTAGAATACGTGCTCCTGAGCACCCTTTCGTACAACCTGCTCGAGGTTCTTTCCTACCTCGTAATTGCACTCGGATACACCCGCTCCATCTTCGAAAAGTCACCGCTTGCCTCACTTACGATCTCCCCCGGCCTCATGCAGTTTCTCAGGGCAGGCTATGTTTCGAACCTTGTAGGAGGGTTCACTTCATTCGTGCTCCTCGGCTACATTGTATTCCAAGCCGGGGTGGTGTATTCGAAAAATAGGAGCGGGCTCAGTCTGCTGCTCCTCCTCGGCTTTTCGACGCTCGCTCTATCGCAGGTACTTCTTCTCGTTTCAGTTGGCGAGGCTTCGCCCGGCGTATATTTTGCGGGAAACCTTGTGAGGTTCCTGGGATTCATGTTCATGGGCGTATTTATCTCCGGGAGTGTCCGGGTTGAGTGAGAAGCCTAGGAGCAAGCTCAGGATATACCGGGACATCCTGAAAACCGTCGATAACGAGGGGCACGCAAAGCCCACGAAAATACTGTACACCGCGAACCTGTCATACGAAAGACTGAACAGGTACCTGAACGAGCTCGTGTCGCGCGGTCTTCTACACGAAGTCGATGAAGAAGGTGGTAGGTACTACGAGATCACGGAAGACGGAAGGAAGCTACTCAGGGAAATAACCAAGGCGATAAATTTCGTCGAAGGCTTCGGACTTGATATATGAAGGCTAGACGGTGTACCCAGATGTATAGTACGCCTCAGGATTCAAGCGCCGGAAAAGCGGAGGTGAGACAAGCCCGACCGCCACGAGAACGCACCGCCTGAACCCCGTACCGAAAGCGAGCGAAAGTGACATGAAACGGGCAACTTCGCGCAACCTGGGTCTCCTGCTCGCCCTGATCCTGCGCACCAAGGACGAGTAGACACCCTGTAACACGACCATTTCATTGAATCTGACAAGACAACCGGTTGACCCCTCGGACACTTCGAGAATTACACCCAAATCCGCCCAGTTCACATCCTTCCTCTCGGGCTTGAAAGGCCCGGAGGGAGGAACCCGGTAGAAAGTAAGGGGCTCGCCGATATACACCATCGGAAAGCCCGAAGCGAATGCGGCAAAAAAGGAGAATGTATCGGTACTCATGCCAAGTCGTTTGAGGTGTTCAATGTTTTCTTCAAGAATTGATCTTCGGATGACCGCAGAGCTGCTGTTCCAGCCGTAGCGCTTCCAGTCACCGGTCACCTTTTGCGGGAGCGGCCTCCCATCGAGGTCAACATCTACCCTTTTATTGTAGAAGTAGACTGCCCGCGGCTGCTTCTTCCAAGCACTGTAGACACGCTCAAGCTTCGTCGGTGCCGTAGTCAGCAGTTCCAGAATAGATAGGTTTATATGGATTTCCGGATTTGAATGATCCGGTTGTGTATGGGCAGTAGGGTGAGTGGTAGCAGAGACCCAAGACCTCGGCTGAGGGGTACATGCACAACATAGGGGGGAGGAGGGAGGGTGAAGCTGACTGAGGATGGAGGGCGCTCCCCACCGGGAGTGGTGGGTGGGTGCGTCCTGACAGGGGCGGAGCGGAGTGGGGCCAGTGAACCCGTGAGGTTCCTATATGATGCGCTGAAGCCCAAGCTCCACTATGCGTACGACAGGTGTGCGGACGCATACCTGCGTGCGCCTACGTGGAGTGAAACCCGAGCGCTCCCCCGTCGAACCTGATGAGCTTCACCCCGGTCGCGCGCCAGTTTTCATCATCTGATGAGTCAAAGTTCTTGGTCAGTATGATCTCGTAGAGCTCCTCAGAGAGACTCTGGTTCAGTGCCGAAGCCACTGCCTGGGCAAGATACTCTCTTCGGTTGTAAGCCGTAATTAGCACGGAAATTGGGAGGTTTCCCTTCGACGAGAACTCAGGCACGGGTCGAATTCACGTTACGGTGCTCTAAGCGTGTCTTGGCCTCCTTGAAGGATTTTCACCCTGTACGCACACCGACTGGGTTTACCATTTCGCGTTCAGAATAACTTTAACCGGCTTGCGGGCGACCACAGGACACACCACGCCTGCCGACACGTAATCCGGCGGCGTGTTAAGGCACGGGGTCCGAAACACCTCCAAAACGGATTTAAGTTCAGCTGTATATATGTTTGTGATGGAATCAATCAGGCCGATCAAGGAGAATCCGGAGCTTGCCAGAGAACTCGCGGATGTGCTACTTCCATTCCTGCTCCAAAGTGTGGAATATAAGGCGGTCGTGGATGCCAGGGATAAGCTCACTGTGCTTGTCGAAAATACCACTAGGATATGGGAGGCGATAGCAAAGAACAGCGATGATATCAAGCTCCTGCAGCAGGAAGTCAAGCTCCTGCACGAGGATAACAAAAAGATATGGGAGGCGATAGCAAAGAACAGCGATGATATCAAGCTCCTGCAGCAGGAAGTCAAGCTCCTGCACGAGGATAACAAAAAGATATGGGAGGCGATAGCAAAGAACAGCGATGATATCAAGCTCCTGCAGCAGGAAGTCAAGCTCCTGCACGAGGATAACAAAAAGATATGGGAGGCGATAGCAAAGAACAGCGATGATATCAAGCTCCTGCACGAGGATAACAAAAAGATATGGGAGGCGATCAACAATCTGAACACGAGCGTGCGCCGGCTCGAGGTTACGGTCGGGTCATTTACCGGCCGCACTGGCATATACATGGAAAGGACCATGCTTGAACTCTACAGGGAAGCCCTCAGGCTGCATGGTATAGATATCTCAAAAGTAAAGAGCACAAGGCTGGTCGACGAAGAGGGTATCATTGAGAGGGGTAAAAGGTACCAAGTGGATATGATCGAGGAAGACGGTGTCACGTATGTGTTCGAGATTAAGAACTATGCTGACGACTCAGCGCTTGAACAGCTTGCACTGCGAAAAAGGATACTTGAAGGTGCGGGAAAGAAGGTGAAACTTTTCGTGGTTTCAAACCTTATCGAAGAAAAGACCAAGTTAAGGGCTGAAAAGGAAGGCGTGACCGTAATCTCAGGTCACGTTCTTGAGGCGGAGGAATAGGCAACTTTAGCTTGTGGCCAGGTCCACAGCATCCTGTGCATTCAATACCTGACCCGGAACATGCATTTCTCAAAGAAACCACTTGTATCACCATGATGCGCAATCAATCTACTGACGCCACTCGTTCCTGCGCCCCATTCTCAAATATGACACAGGGTCTTAGTGCTTGCGGAACCTAGAGCAACCCTGAAATAGCTACGTTGAAAAAGCGAGCTCATCCTGCCTCATCTAGATGAAAGAAATCAGCGGGCACGAAATGACGGTACAGACCGGAGAGAAAGAGTGCCATGCCATTTTTAATGTTCCCGTTGCGGCCTGTGTATATTCCTCAAAGTTGTGCATGCCAGCATGGGCGGACCAGAGCCGAACTTTTGTTTCGGTCTTCCTTAGGTTTTCTGCCTTTTGATGAAGAGCGGAAAAGTAAAGTGCGTGAGGAAAGTAAAGTCTTTACTTCCACTTTACTTTCACCCGTGGGGATAATTGGTTTCACTTTACTTCCACTTTACTTTCAGGAGCCTTTATATCTCTTCACGCATCATCATGCCAGCATGGGGCCGGCGAGATTTGAACTCGCGATCGCCACCGCCCCAGGGTGGAATCCTAGACCATACTAGACTACGGCCCCGTTAATCTAGATAACACGTAGCCAATTTAACCCTTACGTACCCGCTCGCCCAGTCACCTTTTCCTTCCCGCGCCTGTCCTGCGTCGCGAAGTCAACATGAAATAGCCTGCGACGATAATAAAGATAACCGCTACAAGGGCCGTGACCGGCACGCCGGCACCGCCTTCTAGAGGAACAAAGTTCGACGAAGCAAGATCGAGCACCGCATTCTGCGGAAGCTCAATATACACAGCCGCCCCGCTCGCTGGGTTGATATAAGCCTCAAAGCCGAGTGTCTTGTTTGCGTAGGCGTAGGCCGCGACCTTGCCGTACACAGTCTGCACGCTGGTTTCGCCGAGCAGGCTCAGGTTAATCTTCGGATAGCCGAGCGCATAGCCGAAGCTCACCCTGTCTGACAGGGTGTAGGTGCCCGGGTAGAAGAAGTCCCTTGTGAAGTTGTCAACAAAGAACTCGGGCGACTGAGCCGTGCCGTTTATCGAGGCGGTCTTTTCAAAGTAAAACGCGCCGTTCGGGCCGGCGAAGAGCGAAACATAGTACAGGGAAACGGAGACACTTGAAGTGTAGTTCAGGTAGCTCCCCGGTCTTGCGTAAGCCGGCACACTCAGGTTAACGCTTTGGGTGTGTGCAGGTATGCTCAGGTTGACAAGGGTCATCGAAACGCCGGAGTTCAGGTAGGTGTTCGTTATGTTGTATCGGTATACCACGCCGCTTGTGGCAAGAACCTCAAAGTACCTGACGGCGGGAGAGGGCTGGCCTCCCTGTGAGCCACTCACCCTGTACACGTAGGCGGTCTGCGTACCTCTCCCAAGGCTTACGGTTGTGTTGCCCCGGTACACAAAAAACAGCCCGTAACCCTGCGCCACCACGCTAAAGTCGCGTGGGATTACAAACGCATGCGGGAGCACGAAAATGTAAGAGGGAAAGTAGGGGTCGTCAAAGTAGGTTCCGTTCTTCATAAAGACCGGTGCGGTCGAGCTGACAGCCACACCGTTCAACACACCCCGCAGACCGAGACTTCTAATCAGGATGCTGCCTGTATAGTGTTCGGTCAGGTTGGGTTCTGCAGCCGTACCGTTCGGATAATAACCGCTCACGGCGTACCCCTGGAAAAAGCCAGGCGAGTCGTAAAACGGTAGCGCTTCGCGAATCTGCACGCTCGAGGGTGCCGCAGCCGGCGACGCGGAACTTGCAGCCGCAAGCGGCAGAAACAGGATGAATATCAAAAGGACGCACATCAGGCGAAGTGACACGCAACAAGCCTCCTCGGACCTACGCTTCTTAGCTCCGGCTCGACCTCGGCACACACGCTCTGTGCGATGGGACACCTCGGGTGAAACGGGCAGCCGGATGGCGGGTTCAGGGGGCTAGGTATCTCCCCCTTTGCGAGGCTCTTTACCTTGTGGTTCGGGTCGGGAACTGGCACGGCCGCTATGAGTGCTTGGGTGTATGGATGTAGGGGATTCTTTACGATGTCGGCGACCGGCGCCTGCTCCATGATCTTTCCAAGGTACATCACGGTGACGTCATCAGCAAAGAACTTCAGGGTGGCTATGTCGTGAGTTATCATCATGAAGGTCTTACCTCTTGACTTCAGGTTGTTCATTATACTCATAATCTCACCCCTGACCGAGGCGTCCAGCATGGAAACAGGCTCGTCGAGTATTATCGCCTCCGGGTCCATCGCAAGCACCCTTGCTATCGCGACGCGCTGCCTCTGACCGCCGGACAGGCTCGTGATCCGCCTGTGGACGAATGCCTCGGGCGGGGTGAGAGCCACACTTTCGAGTGCGGAGTGAACCCTCTCGTCAAGCTCCCGTCTCGTGTGCGCAAGGTGTAGTATCCTTATACCTTCCGCCACGGTGTCGTACACACTGTAAAGCGGGTCGGTGGCGTCAAAAGGGTCCTGGAACACCATCTGTACCTTCTTTCTGAACTCACGCTCCTCCCTCCCGCGCAGTCTGTACACATCCCTTCCTTCGAAAAGCACGGCACCCGAGCGCGGCCTGACAAGCTTGAGCGCGGCCTTTCCAAGGGTGGTCTTTCCGCTTCCGGATTCACCCACAATTCCAAGGCTCTTCGCCCTTTCTACAGAAACCGACACACCGTCAACAGCCTTGAGATAGTTCTTTGATCCTTTGACCCTAAAGTACACCCTGAGATCCCTGACCTCGAGTACGGAACCCGAATTCGAAGGAGAGCTCACTCGCCACTCACCTTCACTGTCTTGGACGAGGCGACGTGACAGGCGACTGAATGGTCGGCCTCGTAGGACAGGAGCTCGGGCACAAGCTGCCTGCAGACCGGTATGGCGATGGGACACCTCGGGTGAAACGGGCAGCCGGATGGCGGGTTCATAAGGTCCGGCGGAGTACCCGGAACATAGCTGAAGGGCTGGCTCGACCTCAGGTCAGGTATGGACCTGAGAAGACCCTGGGTGTACGGATGCAGTGGTCTGAAGAATATCTTCTGTGCGTCGCCCACCTCGACCACCCTACCCGCGTACATGATAGCCACGCGGTTTGATACGTTTGCAATCACCGAAATGTCGTGGGATATAAAAACAGCCGTGAGCTGCTGAAACTCCTTGAGCTCACGGAAAAGCTCGAGTATCTGCGCTTGGATGAGCGTGTCAAGCGCCGTTGTGGGCTCGTCGAGTATCACGACCCTAGGGCTCAGGATGAGTGCCATCGCGATCATTATCCTCTGCTTCTGCCCGCCCGAAAGCTCCCAGGGGTAGCTCGAGAGCTTGGAAGGGTCAACGCCAACCCTCCTCAGCAGTTCAGATGCGCGCTCGAGCGTTTCCTTTTCTCCCATGTCCGAATGAGCGCGCACGGTTTCCATGAACTGGTCACCTATCCTGTAGATCGGGTCGAGCGCGTTCTGTGAAGCCTGTGGGACGTAGGACACGAGACTCCATCTGACCTGCCGGTTGAGCTCATCTTCACTCATCGCGGTCACCTCCTTGTCCTCGATGAGCACGCGCCCCGAGGTGATCCTTGCGTTCATCGGCAGTATCCTGAGGAGCGCCATGGCAAGCGTGGTCTTTCCGGCGCCCGACTCCCCTACGATTCCGAGCGTCTCCCCGCGACCCACTTCGAGCCCGGCATCTATCACCGCCCTGAGGGGGCCGCGCTGCGTCATGTATTCAACGTTCAGGTTTTCTATCTTTATCAACTGTCTCACCTATGCCGCGCCGAACTCTGCCTGTATCGCCGTACCGAGAAGGTAGAAGCCGACCGAAAGAAGTATGATCGAGGCGCCAACCGGAAGGGTTATCCACCAGAGGAAGCCGTTTGAAGGTGCAGCCTCGTTAAGAAGGTTTGCGAGCATGTTGCCCCAAGTTGGCTGAAACAGTATGCCAAGACCGAGAAAGTCGAGGCCCGCATCCACGACCACGGTACCCGGCACTATGTAGGTTACGAGGGCGATGATCGTTCCGGCGGTGTGCTTGAGCACATGGTTACGAAGTATATAGCCGTTCGAAGCGCCCATCACCCTTGCCGCATCTATGTACGTCCTCGTCTTGAGCCCGAGTATCTGCGACCTCACTATTCTCGAGACGCCTGCAAAGCCGAGAAAGCCTATTATGAGTATTATCAGCACCACCTTGTTCGGAACCGCATGCGTCACGGTAAATATGGTGTCCAAGTCTATGAGGAGTATCAGGCCTGGAAGGAGAAGCAGGAAGTCAAACACAAATATAAGTGCACTGTCCACAAGCCCCCCGAAGAAACCCGCAACCAGTCCCAGTGCTATACCTATCACGAGTGAAAGCGCGCTTGCGCCGAAGCCTATTTCGAGCGCAACGCGCGTGCCCATGGCGAACTCGGACCACACAGAGGCGCCGTTTGCATCGCTACCCAGGATACCGTACGCCTTCCCGAACACCTGGAACTTCAGGTCCGACTGGAGCAGTTTTACGCTGTAGCTTCCGTGGGGTATAACAAGGATGAGCTCCCCCACAGCGTAAACACCCTTGTGGGAAAAGAGCTGTTCGCTCGCTGTGAGCGGGTTTATCGAAGAGTTGAGGTAGTAGAGCGGCATGTACTGCGTGGCAAGCGTTACACCCTCGACAAAGTTCCAGCTCCTGTTCGAAAGAGTGGACTGGGTCTGGGCAAAGTACGAAAGGTAGTTCGTACCCACCCTGGGAAGGCTTTCAAGGTAGGTCTGCGCCCCTGGCGTGGCCATCAGTGCGAGCGGGTAGATGCCCCTCGAGGTGTTCAGGTAGAGGTACACCGCGACGTCCGCGTTCCTGACCTCGAGCGGTTCAACCGCCGCCTGTGCATAGAAGATGGGAGGCGGGGAGTAGTCGTACACGAACCTGTGGTACAGGTACACAGTCTGCGGCGAGCCCGCACCTCCGGTGATCGTAAGGCTTTCGCTACCCGCCCCGGTGTTCACCACGACGTAGGCGCCCCTCACTGAGGCGGTTATCCCGGACGGACCCTGGTCGGCAACGTAAGTCAACCTGAAGTCGCCCGAAGAGGGGTCGAGCACCTTCCAGAAGTCAATGGAAGACGCCGTCTTGAAGCTCTGGAAGGCATATGACGAGGGAAGAATGACATTCGGCGGAAGGTGCGAGTAGCCAGGAAGGGAGGTGGCCCACACGGGCACCGCGTCCGGGGCCGCGGCGTACTGCTGGTTCGGGTCGTAGCCGTTCCTGTAGGGGACTATATAGGGAGCCGCAACCGCGACCACCACGAAGAAGAGAACGATTGCAAGGCCGACAAGACCGTCCTTCCTTTTGAACACCCTCCTGTAAAAGCTCTGCACATCACTCACCGAGCCTTATTCTTGGGTCAAGGATCGAGTAGATGAAGTCAAGTAGAAAGAGCACGATGAGCGTGTAGAGTCCGAAGAGAAACGTCGTGGAGATCAGGAAGGGTATGTCGAGTGTGGTTGCTGCCGCAACGCTTGCATAACCGAGTCCGGGAAACTGGAATATTATTTCGATAAAGTATATCCCGGAAAGGAGAAAGGCCACGTCTAGCCCGACCTGGGTCACCCAGGGAAGGATGGCGTTCCTGAATGCGTGCTTGTAGAATATCTGGTTCGGGCTTATCCCCCTTGCCCTCGCGTAAGATGTGTAACCTGCAGAGGTGTACTCTTCGATTATGTTGTTCCTGAGTAGCTGCTGCCTGTGGCCGAAGCCTATGAGCGTGAGGGCGAGTATAGGAAGGGTTGCCGCCCAGAGGTAGCGCAGGTAGTACGACGCGCCCGTGTACACGTGCGTCCCCCCGCCATTCAGTGCAAACGCGAGGTTTATGGGAAAGGCACCAAGCTCTACCGCAAACACAAAGTAGATTATTGGACCTATCCAGATTATTGGAATGAAGTAGGTACCTATTGAAAATATCGAGGAGGAAAGGTCACCTGCCTTCCTCTTCGAGGTCAGGAAGGAGCGGGCGGCGAACACGCCGAGCACTATGCTCAGGATGCTTGTCGTGATAAGTGACACACCCGAAAGTATCAGCGTGTTCGGGAGGTACTGCTCAACCACGGTCATCACGGGCTCCTTGAATGTCGGGCTGTAGCCGAAGTTGAATGTGAACATGTTCACGAGAAACTTGAATATCCTGTATGGTACCGGGCCATTAAGGCCGTATTCCTTGACGAGCGTGTTCACCAGTGCAAGCTGAGCCTGGGCGTTCTTTGGACTGAGCTGGCTTATGCCGGCAAAAAGGAAGCCCAGCTTGAAGCCGAGAAGCTGGGGTATGACCTCAAAAAGTAGAAACGAAACGACAGAAAGCACGACCAGGGTTAGAAATCTGTTGATAAGGCGGTCGATGATGAACCTGATCATGGACAAGCAGCAGGCACCTATTTAAGAAAAAAAGGGAAAAAAGGGGTTTATTAAGCTGCCGGCTTCTGTCTTCTTGCCGCTCCTATCGCGACCGCAATTATCGCGATCACTATGAGCGCGATAACGAGCGCTTCGGCTGCACTGAATGACGATGTGCTGGTTGTCGAGCTACTACTCGAAGTGGTGGTAGGCGAAGGCGGTGTGAAAGATGTGGAAGTGGTGCTGGTCGAAGTGGTCACAGGGGGTGTCACAGTGAGGGTTCCGTATTCGTGCAGGGTGTACTGGTTTGCGCTCGTCGAACCCCCGCCGAAGTACATGTACGAGGGACCGGTCCAGTTTAGCACTCCAACGAGCGTGTAAGAACCAACAGCAAGCGATGACGTCGGGATGTTCGCCGTGTACATCCCGTTACCCGAATAGGAAAGCGGGTAGCTCGCTACGGGCGCAAGCGTCTGGGAGTTGAGCACGTACACCGTTCCCGTGGCGTTTGCGACAGGCTGCGTGACCGCAGTATAGCCAGCCGACGTGGACGTCGCGCCAGTGAACACCTGTCCACTCATGGTGAATGTGGCGCTTGTACCCTGGCTTGCGCTGACCGTGTAGGAAAGCGGGTTTGCGAGGTAGAAGGACGGGAAGTAGTAGAGCTGGGCATAGTTTGCCGACTGGCTCCAGGCTCCGAACTCGTACGGTCCTGAGTACACCTCCTGCGAAAGGTACTGCGGCGCTGACTCTGATGCAAAGCTTGACGGCTGGATCTTTCCGAAGATGTGCTCCGGAAGTATCGGGTCGCTGTACACGTTGAGCAGGTTGTACACCGAGGTGGTGTTGAAGTAGAGTGTTATCTGGTACGGGTTGTCCGGGGGTACATAGGAGCCCACGAAGCCTGAGGCCGCGCCGAACCATTCAAGGCCCGGATTTGCCGCCTCTGCGGTATAGTTGACAACAACGCCCGGATCGATTGTCACAGTGTCCTGCGACGGGTTGTACGGGTTTGAAGAGAACCCACCGACGTCCAGCCACCAGAGTGTGAAGTTGTAGTCTATGGCCGTGGCCGGGACTCCATCCCAGAACACCTGATTCGGAAGGAAGTCCATTGTGATCACGGTTCCGTTCCAGTGGTGGCCGTTTGGCATGACGCCCACACCGTTTGAGACGCTGTAGTTGTATGCGGCGCTCGGAAAGAGTGCAACCGGGTTGTTGAACGCAACCTGTAGCGGTGTCGAGTACTCGTTTCCGTGAATCTGAAAGTCGTAGAGTGAGGTCATGGTGTATATGTTCTGGGTGTCCGGCGCCTGTGGCTGGCCGAACCTGTAGAGCGTGCCGAAGGTGGCGTTAGCCGGGTGGATGTCGAACGGAAAGAGTATCCCGTATGGGGCTTCGCTGATGTACGCCTTCCACGTGTCAACCCTGACCGGCGTGAGTGTCACGCCCCAGTCGAGAATCACGTACGGAAGGTCCTGCTGGAGCGCCACCCCAACCTGCTGGGCGTACTCCTGGGCCTGCTGGAACGTTGCCGAGTCTGTGAGAAGCTTTGTGGAAAGCTGCCAGACAGTCTGGTTGTCATAGTTCTGGTAGAACGTGTTCAGCGGGTATGGGCCGAAGATGAAGTAAACCCAGGTGGGGTTAACGGGTGCACCTAGTATCCAGCCGATGTTGTACATCTCATAGCTACCGGTCGGAAGCAGGCTGTCTATGAATGTGTTGAAGTTCACGGGTACAATTGAGATACTCAGGTTTATCGCCGCTGCGTTTGTTGTGATTACCGAGAGGATCTGCTGCCTGAGCGCAAAGCCCGTGCCGCTAGAGGTGTAGATCGTAAGCGTCGGGACGCGCGTGCCGTTTGCAAAGGTCCAGTAGCCCTGAGACGGGTGGTCAACAAGACCCGCAAGCTCAAGTTCCTGAACCGCGGCCGTGAGGCTGAATGCGCCGAGCTGCTGGTACGCCTGCGCCTCCTGAGGGCTGAAGTCGCTTCCGTACACCGAGGGGAAGAAGTAGTAGGGTGAAGCTATGCCGAGTATGCCGTTGTAAAGGTAGGAAGCAATCTCCTGGTAGTTTGTCAGGTGCTGTATCGCCCTCCTGAAGTGCACGTTGCTGAACGGATAAACGTGGACGTTGAACCCGAGGTAGCCGAAACTGTTTGAGGGCGTTTCGTTTATCGCAACCTGGCCGGACTGGACATAAGGCTTGAACTGGTTGTACAGCTGGATGCTATCCACGCCGCCTGCGTCGTACTGGATATAGCCGTTCAGTATCGCTTCGACTATCGCTTCGCTTGTGGTAAACCAGGTGAAGTAAATGCTCTGCGTGTACGGTCCCCAGTACTCGCCGGTCGCATTCAGCACACCCTGGCTACTTGGCACCGTGGGTGCGCCGTAGATCGAATAAGGCGGCAGGTACGCACCCTGCGCACGCACGGAGGCAACGCCGGGCGCGGCAAACACCGAAATCACTAGGGCAAGTGCTATGGCGAAAGAGGCAACTACTGTATATCTCTTACGTGTCATCTTGTAACTAGTTAGTCCTCAGTCGTATAAATTCTTTCCTATCCTCAAACACATGAACCGCAAGCGCGTACTCTGAAAAACGCAAGGGGAAAAAAGAAAAAAAAGGGAAAGTGAGGCTTTCCGACTACATTCTTCTTCTTATCAAGACGCCGTAGATGATCACTATGAGCGCTATGAACGCCACTATGAGGGCGCCGAGGCTGTAGAGCTGCGCGGTGTTCACGCTACTTGAGATGGCTGACAGCGACGACGAAAGCACCGCGAGGCTTGAGCCAAGCGTGGCTATCTGCGCCGCTACGTTCGACGAAAGCTGGGAGAGCGAGTTCTGCAACGAGCTCAGCGCTGCCTGAAGTGCTCCGAGCTCAGCAAGTGCGCTCGACACTGCCGAGGATATCGAAGATATGGCGGTGTTGTTCGTGGGTGTTGTGGAGGTGCGCGGTATCACACCGAAGGAGAACGGCACTGTCTTTGTGATTCCCTGGTATGTCGCGCTTACCGTGACAGAGTATGTCCCGGGTATGGTGGCGTTCACCACCGCGTAGTAGGCTCCCACACCGTTACTCACGAACGAAAGCGTCTGAGACACGCCGTTCGGGTTGAGCATGGTGCCTGTCACAGTGGCGCTAACCGGGCTTCCGTTCAGGTCTGTGTACACGTTGATCACCTGGTTCTGGTACTGCTGCAGCGTAGACGCTCCTGACACTGTCACAGTGAACTGCGGAGTAGGCGTAACCATAAAGTTGGCACTCGCTGATCCCACCTTACTCTCAGTCGCATTAACGGTCACAAGACCGACATCGCTTGAGGGGACCGTAATGTTCACTACGAATGAACCATCGGGTGCTGGTGCTACTCCGGTGATAAAGGTGTTTCCGAAGTAAATGTCTACTATGGCTGTAGAAGAGTAGCCGAAGCCCATGCCGGTGACCGTAACGGTCGTGTTAACGGGTCCGCTCGACGGGGTGAGCGATATGTTGAGACCAACAGACCACATTGTCGAGCTCACGGAGGTTATTGGCTT
>Ga0209012_1000689_pt1 | contig 43219 bp, 34 predicted proteins | sample RS3BMetagenome_FD_184735 | JGI IMG/M metagenome (GOLD analysis project Ga0209012, IMG submission 184735) | Ferric oxide microbial mat and aquatic microbial communities from Rainbow Spring, Yellowstone National Park, USA - RS3B (SPAdes) (version 3) ...
CCCTCTCCCGCTGACCGATGCGAAGCTGAGCGGAGAGTCGACTGACGGCTCTCCGCTCACTGCTGCCTCATGTCCCTGGTCGCATTTTCCGTGATCATGTCCGTCCACTTATCGCGAGCGATCACAGCAAAAGGCCGCTGGGCATTCCGACCGTGATGGACCGACTGATCCAGCAGGCGCTACTCCAGGTGCTGAATGCGATCTTCGACCCGACGTTTGCGGATCAAAGCTACGGGTTTCGACCCGGGCGGCGGGCACACGACGCGGTGGCGAAGGCGAGACAGTACATCGAAGAGGGCTACACGTGGGTCGTGGACATGGACCTGGAAAGCTTCTTTGACCGGGTGAACCACGACATCCTGATGGCCCGCGTGGCGCGCAAGATCCGGGACAAGCGGGTGCTCCGGTTGATCCGGCGGTACCTGCAGTGCGGAGTCCTGGTACACGGTGTGGTGGTGGCGACGGAGGAAGGGACGCCGCAGGGCGGACCCCTGAGCCCGCTGCTGGCCAACATCATATTGGACGACCTGGACCGGGAACTTGTGCGCCGCGGCCACCGGTTCGCGCGATACGCGGATGATTGTGCGGCACGAACGCGAAGGGCTGCCCAAACTGCCTGACGCGGTGCCATTCCAGAGATGAGGGGGGGGCCCCTCGGGATCGCCTTGCAGGAGGAGGTCCCAAACCACCGTGAGCGGCTGAGGCCAACACCGAGGTCGTGAGCGTCACGGAAAAGGCGGGACTTGATCCCGTCAGGTGAGTGCCTTGGAGCTGAACACCCGTGAACCGCTGGCAACGTGTCGAAAGCGTAGGGACGTCGCCAAAACCGGGGGGTAGTCGTTAACCCGGGACGAGTCTGGCGGGAGCCTGTTGACTGGCCAGATGGCGACCGGCATGAAGGCGGCAGGAACAAGGCGCAGGCTCTGGTGTGGAACGTGCGAACCTGCGCGACTGATGCCAAGGGAGGGCCACAAGCGGCGGACCCGCGAGGGCCGAAACCGATGCAGCGCGCAGGGACGGATGCGCCCGTAGTAGCGATGAGCCTCCGTAATGGGAGCGGAGCCAAGGGGCGCACTTATCCCAGGGTGACCGCGGTCAACCGAAAGGGAGGAGCCGATGGACACACCCAAGCCGTACAAGATTCCCAAGAAGTTGGTCATGGACGCTTTCCGGCGGGTCAAGGAAAACCAGGGAGCGCCCGGGATCGACGGCCAGAGTATCGAGATGTTCGAGGCCGATCTGAAGAACAACCTCTACAGAATCTGGAACCGAATGTCGTCTGGGAGCTACTTCCCGCCACCCGTCAAGGCTGTAGAGATACCGAAGAAGGCGGGCGGCTCCAGAATGCTCGGCGTGCCCACGGTGACCGATCGCGTCGCCCAGATGGTCGTAAAGATGACCTTGGAGCCGGTGGTGGAGCCGATCTTCCACCCGGACTCGTACGGGTATCGGCCCGGGCGGTCGGCGATTCAGGCGCTCGGGGTCACGCGGAGGCGGTGCTGGCAGTACGACTGGGTTCTGGAGTTCGACATCAAGGGGCTGTTTGACAACATCGACCACGATCTCCTGATGCGGGCCGTGCGGTGGCACGTCGACAACCCATGGGTCCTGCTCTACATCGAGCGTTGGCTCAAGGCTCCGTTCCACATGCCGGACGGCACCGTCAAGGCGCGGGTGAAGGGGACGCCACAAGGCGGGGTGGTGAGCCCCGTGCTGGCGAACCTGTTTCTGCATTACGCCTTCGACGCGTGGATGTCCCGGACGCACGCGGACAAGCCGTTCGCCAGGTATGCCGACGATGCCGTGGTGCACTGTCGGACGCAGGCCGACGCCGAAGGGCTTAAGGCCGACCTGGAGGCACGAATGACGGAGTGCGGGCTGGAACTGAACCTGGACAAGACCAGGATTGTCTACTGCCAGGACGATGACCGGGGACAAGCGTACTCGAACACGAGTTTCGACTTCCTCGGTTACACGTTCCGACCGCGACGGTCCAAGACCGGCGAGGACAGGTACTTCATCAACTTCAGCCCGGCCGTGAGCCGCAAAGCCCAAACGGCGATGCGGCGCACTGTGCACGATTGGCGGATGCACCTGAAGTCCGACAAGACTGTGGAGGACTTGTCGCGGATGTTCAATCCAGTCATCCGCGGCTGGATCCAGTACTACGGTCGGTTCTACAAGTCGGAGTTGTACCACGTGCTCCGCTACATCGACCGACAACTGGCTCGGTGGGCAAAACGGAAGTACAAGAAGCTTGCTCGCGGCCAACTCCGCGCCACCCACTGGCTCGGAAAGGTGGCACGGCGTCAGCCGGCCCTGTTCTTGCACTGGCAGATGGGGGTCCGCCCTGCGGCGGGATAAGGGGAGCCGGATGAGCTGAGAGGTTCACGTCCGGTTCTGAGAGAGGCTCGGGGTGTAATCCCTCGGGCCTACTCGCCGCAACGTCTACGTTCGCACGAAGCGGTCCGGTGAGCGGGTGATGGAAAGCGTGCGCCGCTTCCTGGAGCAGCGGCTAAGGCTACGGGTGAATAAGGCCAAGAGCGCGGTGGACCGTCCGTGGCGCCGAAAGTTCCTGGGGTTCAGCTTCTACAAGAACGCCCAGGGCGTTGGGGTGCGGGTGGCGCCACAAAGCCTGGACCGGATGAAGAGACGCGTTCGCGACCTGACCCGACGCGCGCGCAGCCAGAACCTAGCCGATCGGATCCGCGCCACCAACGCCTACCTGGCGGGGTGGATGGGGTACTACGGCTATGCGAACACGCCCAGGGCCTTCAAGGACCTGGACGAGTGGCTGCGGCACCGAATGCGGGCGTGCGTCTGGAAGACGTGGAAGCGGGTCCGCACCCGGTACCGGGAACTGCGCGCCCTTGGGCTACCCGACTGGGTCGTCCACCAATACGCCAACGCCCGCAAGGGCCCTTGGCGCATGGCGGGCGGGCCCATGAACAGAGCCCTGGGCGTCGCCTACTGGCGCGCCCAGGGCCTGTCCAGCCTCGCCGACCTGTACCGAACCCGACACGCCTGACGAACCGCCGGATGCGGACCCGCATGTCCGGTGGTGTGAGAGGCCTGGGGTTAATCGCCCCTGCCTACTCGATCCCGGGCGGTCAGGCCGGCCGCACCGGGCGGGCCAGGAACAGGGCCGTCCCACCCGGGCCGGGGTGCCGGGGCGTAGAGGCTTCGCGTCGAGCCCGCACAGGGAAACGCCGCGCGCCTGCCAGGCCCGCACGGCCGGTGCGTTTGCGCTCGATGCCTCGACCCGGACCGTCTCCGCGCGGCGCCGCCGCGCCGCCGCGCGCCCGCATCGACGGACGCGTGTGCGATGGCGAGGCGGCGGTTCCGGGCCACGCATGTCGCTCGCAGGACGCCGACGACGCGCTCGTCGCGCAGGGCCACGAACACTGCGGCATGCGGCTCGCCTCCGGCGAGGGCGGCGGCGGGTGTGCGCCGCTTGGTGTGCGGCGCCACCCGCACCAGGTCGAGACGAAATCCGCGTCCGGTGCGGCGGACCCGGTACGCGCCGGCGCGGCGCACGCCGGCGTCGATCGCGGCCGCGTCGTCGGGCAGCCGGACGGCGCGAACCGTGATCGCTTCGGCCCGGGCGTTCTCCACGCGGCTGCCCCTCGCCGACCGGCAGCGCCGCCTACGTGTGCGGCAGTGGCCGGCCGCTCGCGAGAAGGGTGTTCAGCGTGACGAAGCGATAGCCCTTGGCCTTCAGGTCGGAGAGGATCGTCGGCAAGGCGATGTCGGTCTGCTTGCAGGTGTCGGAGGCGTGCATGAGCACGATGTCCCCCGGGTGCGCCCGGCCGACGACGCGGCGGACGATCGTCGCGACCCCCGGATTCATCCAGTCGAGCGAATCGGTGTCCCAGATCACCGTGCGCATGCCGAGCGAGGCCGTCGCCGCGACCGACGCCTTGGAGTAGTCGCCGTTGGGCGGTCGGATCATCGTCGGCCGCTTGCCGGTGGCTGCCAGGATGGCCGCGTTGGCCTTTTCGATGTTGGCGATCACACCGGCTTGCCCGAGGCCGCTGAAGTTCACGTGCGCCTGGCCGTGGCTCTCGATCTGGAAGTAGGGGACCTTGGCCATGGCCCGGACGAAGTCGGCGTGGGCGGCGACCCACGGACCGGACAGGAAGAACGTGGCGGGCACCTTGTCGTGCTCCAGGATCGCGACGACCTTGGGTGGCATGACCGTGCCCCAGGAGATGTCGAAGGTCAGGGCGATGTCGTGCTGCGTGGTCGCCACCGCCCGCAGCGGCTGGTCCAGCGACGCCGCCGCCGGGGGAGGCGGTACGGGCCCGGCCGCGCCCGGCCCGGTCAGGGCGGCGGGCACGGCGGCGAACCGGACGACGCCGACGGTGAGCACGGCCAGTGCGGCCATGCCGAGGAGGCGGGCCGCCGTGCGGACCACACGGCCCGGGACCGCGACGGTGAGCATGCCATCCCTCCTTCCGCTGGACGGTATGGAGGGAAAGGCGCGGACAGAACGTCCGCTAGCCGGCGCGCGACGGCCGGGCCCGACCGCGCATGCGGCGCTCGAGGCGCTCCAGGCGGTGAAGGATCGCCGCCTCGGCCTGCGCGTCGGCGTGCCCGGTCAGACGGGCCAGACCGCGCAGGCGGGCGAGGGCGGCGCCGGCGGCGGCGTGGGCGCCGGGCAGGTCGCGAACCTCGTGCTCGAGCACTTTGGCCCATTCGACGAGAAACACGGGCGGCGCGTCGGGGTCGCTCGCCATCCGCTCCCATAGGGCGTGGCGCTCGCCGACCGCGCCGCGCCGGCGGTGCAGCCGGGCCAGCTCCGCCACCGCCCGGCGCCGCACCCAGGCCGGCGGGTCGGCGGCAAGGCAGGCCTCGAGGGCGGCGGCCGCCGCCTCGTCGTCGGCGCGCGAGCGGGCATGGCGAAAGCGCCCGAACAGGTCGTGCGGGTCGGCCCCGGGCGCGAGCGGCGCCTCGAGATCGTGCGCCACCTGCCACAGCAGTCCGAGCGTGGCGACCAGGTCCCAGGCGTTGTGGCGCGCGATCGGCTCGAGGAGCGCGCGCTCCTCGCGTTGCAGGGCATCGTAGTACACCTGCGGCACGAGCGCGCCGGGCAGGTCGTCCAGGCGCTGCCGGCCGAGCCGCGTCGCCTCGAGATGGGTCAGGCGGCACGAACCGTCGCGGTCCCGGTACAGGCGCCGGGCGTGCGGCAGCACGTCGAGCCCCGGCGCAAGGCGCAGAGGCACCCCGCAAAACCGCGCCCGCGTGCGCAGGAACGGCAGGTCGAAGGCGTCGCCGTTGAAGGTCACGAGGCGCACGCCGCTTGCGGGCAGCTCGGTCGCCAAGGCGTCCAGCAGGTCGGGCTCGAACGGCAGGTCGGGGGCGAGCCACTGCCGCACGCACACCTCGTTGCCGTCGCGCCAGGCGACACCGACGAGAAACACCATGCTGGCGGCGCCGGCCAGGCCCGTCGTCTCGATGTCCAGGGCGACCACCGTGTCGTCCGCCCCGCCGCCGGACCAGCGCAGCGCGGCCGGCCAGGGCAGCGGCGGCTCGACCGGACCGAGCGGCGCAAGGCGCAGGTCGCTGCGCCAGATCGAGCCGGCGCGAACGAAGCCGGGAAGCTCCGTCGGCTCGCCGCCGTCGGGCCGCGCCTGGGGCGCGAACGGCTCAGGCACCGCGGGCCGCCGTGAGGGCGCCGGTCCAGCGGTGGAGCAGTTCGGCGGACGCCGCCTTCGCCGCCTGCTCGCGACCGGGACCCACGCACGACGGGCAGCCGTCGGTGCACGGGCAGGCCTCGATCCGCTCCGCGGCGGCGGCAAACAGGTCGTGCCCGCGCCGGAACGCAGCCTCGGCGAGGCCGACACCGCCCGGCAGCATGTCGTACAGGTACACCGTCGGCAGCCCGGTGCGGGGGTCGCGCACCTGCGGCGCCACGCCGATGTCGCGCGGGTCGCACATGAGGAACAGCGACGCCACCGCGGACAGGACGTAGCCGGCGCCGGCCAGGGCGGCCGCGGTGCGGGTGGGCGGCCCGTCGAGGGGCTCGCCCAGCGTCCACCAGGCGGCCACCGTGGGCAGGTGCTCCTCGGGCAGGTGGATGGGCCCCCAACCGACGTTGTCGTGGCCCTCGAACGTGATCTTCTTGAAGATCGTGGGCAGGAACGACACCTCCACGTCGCCGAGGGCGGCATCGACGGCGCCCAGGTGCACCTCGTCGTCGACGCGCAGCACCTCGAGGCGCGACGCCATCTCGGCCTCCGTGTAGTAGTCGGAGTCGACCGCGCGGACGAACGCCTTGCGGTCCGGGTAGTCGAGGCGTTCGACCTCGTAGGTGCGACCGGCATGGAGGTAGATCGCCTGCTCGTGCAGCAGGGTCGGGGCGCTCGCCCGGTCGACCTCGCCGAGGACGCGCGGCCCCGCGTCGGTCTGCTCGATGACGACGAAGTTCTCGCCCGGACCGGCGCGCAGGGAGATCCCCTGGGACGGGTAGCCGTCGGTCGCCCAGTAGTACCGGCCGGCGGCATGGCGCAGGACGCCCGCGCCGGCCAGCGCGTCGAGCATCTCGGACGTGGACGCGACGGAAAACCGGTCGCCGTCGGCGAACGGCAACTCGAACGCGGCGCACTTCAGGTGGTCCATGAGGATGTAGCGGTTGTCCGGGTTGATCGTCGGCGTCTCCGGGCTCTGACCGTGCAGGTATCCGGGATGGTCGGCCAGGTACTGGTCGAGCGGCGACGGCGTGGCGACGAGAAAGACGGCCGACACCTCGCCTCGCCGGCCCGCGCGCCCGGCTTCCTGCCAGAGCGAGGCGATCGTGCCCGGGTAGCCGACGACGACGGCGGCGTCGAGCGCGCCGATGTCGATGCCCAGCTCGAGTGCGTTCGTCGACACGACGCAGCGCAGCGACCCGTCCCGTAGCGCCTTCTCGATCGCGCGCCGCTCGCTGGGCAGGTAGCCGCCCCGGTAGCCCTCGACGCGGCGCGTCCCCAGACGCTCCTTCAGCGTGCGTGTGTGCAGTTCGACGCTCTGGCGGCTGCGGCAGAACACGATCGTGGCCACGCCGCTATGGGCCAGGCGGTCGACGAGATCGTCGGCCAGGCCCCCCGCGCTGGCCCGGCGGCCGCTGCGCGGGTCGATGAGCCGCGGCCGCAGCAGGATCACGTGCCGCTCGCCGCGGGGCGCGCCGCTCTCGGACACGACGCGCACCGGCGCGTCGAACAGGCGGGCGGCGAACGCCTCGGCGTCGCTCACCGTCGCCGACGTGGCGAGGAACTGCGGATCGCTGCCATAGAACCGGCACAGCCGCCGCAGCCGCCGCAGCACCTGGGCCACGTGCGCCCCGAAGACGCCGCGGTAGGTGTGAAGCTCGTCCAGGACGACGAAACGAAGGTGCTCGAACAGGTGCACCCACTGGGTGTGGTGGGGCAGGATGGCCGCATGGAGCATGTCCGGGTTGGTGAGCACGATGTGGCCCGCGCGACGCAACCGGCGGCGCTCCGTGGGCGGCGTGTCGCCGTCGTAGGTGCCGACCTGCATCGATGGGTCGATCGCCATGAGGTCGCCCTCGAGGGCGGCGAGCTGGTCCTGGGCGAGGGCCTTGGTCGGGAACAGGAGGAGCGAGCGGGCCTCGGGATCCTCGGCCAGGGCCTGCAGGATCGGAAGCGTGTAGCCCAGGCTCTTGCCCGACGCCGTCGGGGTCAGGCTGACCACGTTGGCGCCGGTGCGGGCGAGCGCGTACGCCTCGGCCTGGTGGCTGTACAACTCGACGACGCCGCGCGCGCGCAGGCGCTCGGCGAGGCGTCGGTCGAGATCGGCAGGAACCGGCACGGTGCGGGCCGGCTCGGCCGGGAGCACACGCCAGTCGGCCACGGTATCGCGAAACGACGCGTCGGCCGCAAGGGAATCGAGCACTTGGCTGAGGTGCATCGCGGACTACCCCCAAAGCGACCGCCAATCCCGCTTCAGTTCGGTCCCGCCGATGCCGAATCCTACCTTTCCTGTCGGTCGCCCAGCAGGGGCGCCGCTACCGGTGGACCGCTGCGCGAAGGGGGACCATCGCCCGCGACAGGCGCAACTCCGCGGCGCGAAGGCGAAAGATGGCCTCGTCCACCTGACCGGGGTCGGTGGCCCACTCGAACCACTGGCGGGCGGCCTCCAGTTCCAGCCGGGCGCCTAGCACGGCACCCACGTCCTGATCCTCGTCGACGACGCGAGGCAGCGTCGGTACCATCGGTCGACCTCCTCAGCCCTGGTGGCGGAATGCGGTGGTTTGACCAGGAATTGACGGTGAATCTGGCGGTGAAATCATGCTAGGCTGACCGCACGTAGCGATGCGTCGAATGACGACGCCTGGCGCCCGCAAGTGTCGTGCGAGAGCGACACCGCCCGGCGTCTGCCTAGCATATTCGGCCCGGGTCGCGTCGATGCGCGGCCCGGGCCGCGGGGAGGGGCGACGTATGACCGTGCGCCGGACGCTGACCGCGATCGCCGCCATGGCGGCGACGTTCGCGCTCCTCCTGGGCGGGCAGGCGCTTGCCCATCGCGCCATGGTGTCGACGCCGCTCGCGGCGGCCATGCGGCTGTCGGGTGTACGTGCCTACAGCGTGTCGCAGCCCGGTGCCGCTCCCGCCGTTGTGCAGGTGCACCTGGCGAGCGGTGTCGACCTTGCGCCGACGATCGCGACGCTGACCGCACGGCTCGCGCCGATCCTCGGCGCGAGCGTCGAGGTCGTGCCGGTCGGGCCCGCGCAGGATGCCATGCGCGGGGCCGTCGAGACGCTCGCCCTGCCGGTCGAGCAGGGCATCAGCACCGGCGACTTCGTGTCGATGGCCGTGTCCGTTCGCGCCCAGGCGGCAGCGCTGGGCGACGCCGCCCGGGTCGAGGTCGATGCGCGGGCGGTGTACGTGACCGTGCACCGGCGCGCCGGCGGCGGTGACGCCTACGCCGTGTTCGCGCGCACGGCGGGCATCGCGTCGTCGGGGGCGCAGGCGTGATCCGCTGGCCGGTGGAGTGGCCGGTCGGCGTCGTCCTGGGCGTCGCCGCGTTCCTCGCCGTGCGCGGCGTGGACCCGCTACCGGTGCTGCTGGCGGCCGGCCTTGCCGGGGCGATCGTGTCGACGCCACCCGTACGCGAGGCGATCCGGCGCGCCCTGGCCTCGCGCGGGTCGGCCGCCGCCTCGCCGGCGCAGATCTCGTTCGATGACATCGGCGGCCAGCGGACGGCCAAGCGCGAGCTGCGTGAGGCGCTCGACTTCCTGCGCGTGCCCGACGCCGCCCGCGCGCTCGGCGTGCGTCCCCTGCGCGGTGTCCTTCTCGCCGGGCCGCCGGGAACGGGCAAGACGATGTTGGCCAAAGCGGCGGCCACCTATACCGGGAGTACGTTCCTTGCCGCCGCCGGGTCCGAGTTCATCGAGATGTACGCGGGCGTGGGCGCCCAGCGCGTGCGCGACCTGTTCGACCGGGCGCGGCGGGCCGCGCGCGAGGCCGGCCGACGCAGCGCCGTGATCTTCCTCGACGAGATGGACGTGCTCGGCGCGCGTCGTGGTGGCGAGCGTGGCCACATGGAGTACGACCAGACGCTGAACCAGCTGCTTGTGGAGATGGACGGCATGGCGCGCGACCCGGCCGCGGACGTGTCCTTGCTCGTGATCGGTGCGACCAACCGGGCCGATCTCCTGGACGACGCGCTCGTGCGCCCGGGGCGGTTCGACCGGGTCGTCCACGTCGACCTGCCCGACCGGACCGCACGCCTGGACATCCTGCGCCTGCACAGCCAGGGGCGCCCCTTCGCCGCCGACTGCGACCTCGACGCGCTCGCCGCGGAGACCTTCGGCATGTCCGGCGCCCACCTGGAGAGCGTCGTCAACGAGGCGTCGATCCTCGCCCTGCGCGCTGCCAGCCCGACGATCGAGCGCCACCACCTGTCCGAGGCCGTCGAGAAGGTGATCATGGGCGATCGCATGGACCGCGTGCCGTCCCCCGAGCAGCGTCGCCGCGTGGCGGTGCACGAGGGCGGCCACGCCCTCGTCGCGGAGATCGTCCGGCCCGGCTCGGTGGCGGCGATCACGATCACGTCGCGCGGCGGTGCCCTGGGGTACGTGCGCCAGACGCCCGGCGACGACCGCTACCTGTCCACCGGCGACGACCTGTGCGACGACATCGCCGTCGCGCTGGGCGGCTCGGTGGCCGAGGAGCTCGTGCTAGGCTCGCGCTCGACCGGCGCCCACGACGACTTCGGCAAGGCCGGCGAGGCGGCCCGGCGCATGGTCCTGTCCGGCATGACTCCGCTCGGCATCGTGGCCGAGGCGACGTTGCCGTCCGGCGACCTCCATCAGGCGGCGACGGCCGTCCTCCAGGCCCAGGCGGCGCGGGTCCGCCAGATGGTCGATCGCCACCGCGGCGCGCTCGAGGCCCTGGCCACGCGTCTTCTGGCCGAGGAGCGGCTGACCGGCGAGGACATCCGCGCCCTGGCCGGACTCGATCGGTCCGCCGCCTCGTAGCGGGCAGGGAGCGCGTGCGCCCGTGCCGAACGCGGCCGGCTAGAGGAGGCGCAGCGTTTGGCACTTGCGGGCGTTCCCACGGTCTTCATCCTGTCGGTCGGCACCGAGGTCACGTCCGGCGACGTGATCGACACCAACGCGGCCGAGATCGCGCGCGCGTTTACCGGCCAGGCCTGCCGGGTGGTCGGCGAGCGCGGCGTACCGGACGACCTCGAACGGATGGTGGCGGCGTTCCGGGCCGCCCTCGCCGAGGCGGACGTGGTCGTGGCCACCGGCGGGCTGGGGCCGACGGCGGACGATCTCACCCGCGACGCGCTGGCCCTGGCGGTCGGCCGCGAACTGGTCACGGACGCGGACGTGGCGGCGTGGATGGTGACGCACTACCAGCGCCTGGGTCGGCCGATGCCGGAGGAGAACCTGCGCCAGGCGCGCCTGCCCGAGGGCGGCCGGATGATTCCCAACCCGCACGGCACAGCGCCCGGCATCGCCTACCAGACCGGGGAGGGCCGGCGCGTCTACCTCCTGCCCGGACCGCCGCGGGAGATGCGGCCCATGCTCGACCGCGTCCTGGCGGAACTGGCGCCGACCGGCGCCATGGCGCGGCGCACGCTGCGCGTGTCCGGCGTCGGCGAGAGCCAGATCGACGAGTGGTTGGCCGATCTCATGGGCGACGGCAACCCGTCGCTGCGGCCGTACGCAAAGGACGTCGAGTGCCACCTCCAGATCGCCGCCCGGGCCGACGACGCCGGCGCCGCCGGGGCGATGGCCGAGGCGCTTGCGGCCGAGGTGCGCCGGCGCCTCGGCCCGAGCGTCTACGCGGAGGGCGACGAGGGCATGGAGCATGCGGCCATGGCCGCGCTCCAGGTGGCGGGGATGACCGTGGCGGTGGCCGAGAGCCTGACCGCGGGGCTGATCTGCGGCCGGCTGGCGTCGGTCCCCGGCGCGTCGGCGACCCTGATCGGCGGCGTGGTCGCGTACACGGACGCGATCAAGCGGGCCGTCCTCGGCGTCTCGCCCGACGTGCTCGCCGGCGACGGCGCGGTGTCGGCCGCATGCGCGGCGCAGATGGCCGTGGGCGTGCGCGCGCTCACCGGCGCGGACCTGGGCGTGTCGGCGACCGGCTGGGCCGGGCCGACAAGCGAGGACCGCCAGCCGGTGGGCACCGTGTACTACGGCATCGCCGATGCGAACGGCGTGCGCACGGTGCAGCGCCAGCACCTCGGCCAGCGCGAGCACGTGCGTCGCTACGCGGCCCAGACGGCGCTCGACCTGGTGCGTCGGCGGGCGGCAGGCCTGCACCTGCCAGCGGAGGGCGGGCCGGTCGAGGCCATCCGCGTACTCGCGCCGGAAAGCGGCGGCGTCTGACGGCGCCCGATCCGCGACGGGCCGGGAAATGGGCGTGCACCACGGTGGCTGGCGGCGTGTGCCGGACGGTCGCGGTTGACGCGATCCCCGCGGTGGCCCACGCTGGAGCACACGACGGCCGGGAGGTGACGCTCGCGGTGGGACGTCAGGGCTGGCACATGGTGCGCGACCCCCAGGATTCGGATCCTTGTCCATGCGGGAGCGGTCAGGCATACGGAGACTGCTGTGGCGCAGAAGACGACGAGGACGAGACGGTGGGCGAGGCGGCCATGACGCGCTAGCGCGGACTGTCTCACGGGGCGACGGCCGTTTGGCCGTCGCCCCGTCGGTCTTTCGACCATCGGTGGCAGCGCCGATCCGTTTATAATGGGAACAGAGTTTGCTGTGACGAAGGGGGCCGATGTTTGACCAGTCGACGCACTGCCGCCACCGCGGCTGAGCCGGAGACGCTGCGGGTGGAGGCGCCGGAGGCGCCCAGACCCGAGGCGCCAGAGGTGGCGACGGCGCCGCCGCAGCCCGATGTTGCGCCCGAGGCGCCGCCCGAAGAGGCGGCGCCGGCGCCGGCGCGCGCCCATGGCCACGGCCACGCGTTCGCGCCCGGGTTTGCCGGTCTGGGCCTGACCACTCCCGTGCTGCACGCGCTGAGCGACATGGGGTTCGAGGAGCCCTCGCCGATCCAGTCCCAGACCATTCCGATCGTGCTCCAGGGCGTGGACGTCATCGGCCAGGCCCAGACGGGCACCGGCAAGACCGCCGCCTTCGGCGTGCCGATCGTGGAGAGCGTGGAGCCCAAGCTGAACCGCACCCAAGCGCTCATCCTGACGCCGACGCGCGAGCTGTGCCTGCAGGTCGCCGGCGAGCTGGCCAAGATCGGCAAGTACCGCAACGTGAAGGCGCTGCCGGTGTACGGCGGCCAGTCGCTCGACCGCCAGGTGCGCGCGCTCGTCCAGGGCGTCCAGGTCGTGGTCGGCACGCCTGGGCGTGTGATGGACCACATGCGACGCGGCACGATGGTTCTCGACCGGGTGAAGATGGTGATCCTCGACGAGGCGGACGAGATGCTCGACATGGGCTTCGTCGAGGACATCGAGTTCATCCTCCAGCAGGTGCCGGCGGAAGGACGCCAGACGCTCCTCTTCTCGGCCACGATGCCCGAGCCGATCCTGCGCCTGGCCCGCCGCTACCTGAACGAGCCGACGCGGGTGACGATCGCGTCGGAGAGCCTGACCGTGCCGCAGATCACCCAGGTCTACTACGAAATCCGCAACCACGACCGGGTGGAAGGCCTGGCCCGCATTCTCGACTACGAGAACGTCGACCGGGCGATCATCTTCTGCCGTACCAAGAAGGGCGTCGACGAGCTGGGCGAGGCCTTGCAGGCGCGAGGGTTCCTTGCCGAGGCGATCCACGGCGACCTCAACCAGGCCCAGCGCACGCGGGTGATGAAGCGGTTCCGGGATGGCGCCGTCGAGCTCCTCGTCGCGACCGACGTGGCCGCGCGCGGCCTCGACATCGACAACGTCACCCATGTCGTGAACTACGAGATCCCGCAGGACGCCGAGTCGTACGTGCACCGCATCGGCCGCACCGGCCGGGCGGGCCGGACGGGCGAGGCGATCACCCTCATCCACCCGCGCGAGTTCCGCCAGCTGCGCCAGATCGAGCGGGCCGTGCGCACGCGCCTCGAGCGCCGCGAGATCCCGTCCCTTGCCGACCTGGCCGAGCGCCAGCGCGAGGTGATGCGCGAGGACCTGCGCGCCGCAGTCGCCGAGGGGGAGCTCGCCGACTACCGCCAGGTCGTGGACGAGCTCCTCGAGGAGATGGACCCGGTCGATATCGCCGCCGCGGCCCTCAAGCTGCTCGCGCGCAAGGACCGCGACCGCGAGACCGGTGACGAGGACGTCGACTTCGGCGACACCGGCGCCGAGCAGGGCATGGTGCGGCTGTTCATCAACGTCGGCCGCGCCCAGCACGTCGGACCGGCCGACGTCGTCCGTACCATCGCCGGCGAGACCGGCATCTCGGGCAGCGTGATCGGGCTCATCGACATCTATGACCGGTTCACGTTCGTCGAGGTGCCCAAGGAGGTTGCCGGCAAGGTCCTGCGAGCGATGGAGAGGGCGACGATCAACGGTCGCCTGATCAACGTCGAGCCGGCCAAGCCGCGCATCTAGGGACACGACACCGCGTCGCCTGCGCCGCGCACCGGGGTACCGGGCGCGGCGTTGCCGCGCCCGCCGTCCCTGTTCAGCCCTGGCCGCCCATGGTAGACTCGCCCCAGCGTGGCGCTGGGGGCGCAGGAAGGCGGGATCGCGTGTTGGACCGGCGGCATGCGCTGGAATCGGCCCTGTCCCAGATCGAGAAGCAGTTCGGCAAGGGCTCGATCATGCGGCTGGGCGAGGACACCTCACGCCTGCAGGTGGACGTGATCCCCACCGGTGCGATTTCGCTCGACGTGGCGCTGGGCGTCGGCGGCCTGCCGCGTGGGCGCGTGGTCGAGATCTACGGCCCGGAGTCTTCGGGCAAGACGACGGTCACCCTGCACGTCATCGCCGAGTCGCAGCGCCAGGGGGGGGTCGCCGCGTTCATCGACGCCGAGCACGCCCTCGACCCCCTGTACGCGCGCAACCTGGGCGTCAACATCGATGAGCTTCTGATCTCGCAGCCCGACACCGGCGAGCAGGCGCTCGAGATCGCCGAGGCGCTTGTCCGTAGCGGTGCCGTCGACGTGGTCGTGGTCGACTCGGTGGCGGCGCTCGTACCCAAGGCGGAACTCGACGGCGAGATGGGCGACTCGCACGTCGGCCTGCAGGCGCGCCTCATGTCCCAGGCGCTGCGCAAGCTGACGGGTGCGATCTCCAAGTCCAAGTGCGTGTGCATCTTCGTCAACCAGATCCGGGAGAAGGTCGGGGTCCTGTTCGGCTCGCCCGAGACCACCTCGGGCGGACGGGCGCTCAAGTTCTACGCCAGCGTGCGCCTGGACGTGCGCCGGACCGAGAGCCTCAAGGTCGGGCAGGAGGTCGTCGGCAGCCGCACGCGCGTGAAGGTCGTCAAGAACAAGGTGGCGCCGCCGTTCAAGCAGGCCGAGTTCGACATCCTGTACGGCCAGGGGATCTCCAAGGAGGGTGACCTCGTCGACCTGGCCACGACCGCAGGCATCATCCAGCGCAGCGGCGCCTGGTACGGGTACGGAGACCAGCGCCTGGGGCAGGGACGCGACAACGTGCGCGACTACCTGAAGGGCAACCAGGAGATCTCCCTCGAGATCGAGCGCCGCCTGCGCACCGAACTGCTGCCGAGCCGCCAGCCGGCGGCGGCGGACGCGCCCGCAGCTGGGGCGATGGCCGCCGCCGGCGCGGGCCGCGGTGCCGACGCCTAGGCGACGCGAGCCGGCGCAGCCGGAGGACGCGGCCCGGCTGTACGGCCGGGCCGTTCGCTTGCTTGCCGTGCACGACCGCACCGAGGCCGACCTGCGTACACGCCTTTTGCGGCATGGCGCTGCAGCGGACGTGGAGGCGGCGCTCGGGCGCCTGCGCAAGCAGGGCTATCTGGACGACGCCCGCTTCGCCGACGCCTTTACCCGCCACGAAGCCCTCGAACGCGGCGCCGGCGCACGCCTGGTGCGGCACGAGCTGCGCGCGCACGGCGTGGGCGAGCCGCTCGTCGCCCAGGCGGCGGCGGTCGCGGCGGCGGCGGAACTCGACACCGCGCGGGAGGTGGCCCGTCGGGCCCTGCCCGGGCTTGCGGCCCTTGCGCCCGAGGCGAGGGTGCGCCGCCTGGCCGGACGGCTCGCCCGCAGGGGCTACGCGAGCGCGATCGTGTACCAGGTGGTGCGCGAGACGTTCGGCGGGGCACGCCTGGGCGAGAGCGGCGAGGCGGCCATCGAGGCGCTGGGTATGCAGGGGGAGGCGGGCGACCCGGGCGAAGCGGACTGAGGCGGTCCTGCCCCCGCTGGGCTTGGGCCGCCAGGCGCGTTTGCCGCCCCGCTGGTCGATGGGTGGGTAGAGACACCCACAGGGGGCAAGCGGTTGTACCTGAACACCAACGTCGCCTCCCTGGGCGGCATCCAGGCGCTCGAGGCGAACACCGCCCAGCAGGCGTCGACCCTGCAGTCCATCGCCACGGGAAACCGGATCACCTCCGCCGCGTCGGACCCGGCGGGCCTTGCGATCAGCGAACTCATGCAAAGCCAGGTGAGCGGCTTCGGCCAGGCCGGCGCCAACGCCCAGAACGGCATCAGCCTTCTCCAGACGGCCGACGGGGCGCTGGCCAGCATCGATACGATCTTGCAGTCGATGAACGCGCTCGCCGCGGAGGCGGCCGGCGGCACGCAGAACGCGGGCGACTTGGCCGACCTGCAGGCGGAGATGAACCAGTACGCGCAGGAGATCACCTCGATCTCCAACACCACCCAGTTCAACGGCATCTCGCTGCTCAACGGGGGCTTCACCAACCAGAGCGTGCAGACGGGCATCGCCCAGGGCCAGAGCCTGACGCTCAGCCTCGGTGCGATGGACGCGTACAGTCTGGGCCTGTCGGCGCGCAGGTTCGGCGTGGCGTCGGCCGGGGACACGCTGGGGCTGACGGGGGTGGGTACGGACATCACCGGCACCGGGCTCAACACCGGTGACCCGATCGCCGTGGCCGCTGCCGTGACCGGCGCTACCGCGTCGGGTTCGGGCGGCGCCCTCTCCGGCGCCACGATCACGGGCAGCTTTCGCGGCGCGAGCGCCGTCACGTACACGCTGACCGGGGTGAGCGTGAACGCGTCGACCGGCTCGACCACCGTCGACCTGCACGGCTCGAACGGCTTTTCGACGACGACGGTGGTGGCGAGCACGGCGACAAGCCTGAGCTTCTATGACGGCCTGTCGAGCAGCACCTTCCAGGTCAGCCTGTCGTCCTCCCTCACGTCGGCCGACGCCGGGGACACGATCACGGCCCAGGCGGCGTCCGTGACGTTCAGCCTGACCGACTCGGGCGCCACGCTCGGCAACGCCACCGTGACGGTGGACGGCTACACGGCGATCGCAGGGCTTGCGAGCGGCACGAACGTCAGCCTCGGGACGTACGGCAACATCAGCTTCGCCAGCTCCGATGCGACGATCACGGCGATGACCGCGCTGGCCACGTTCGGCGCCCTCGACGCCGGCTCCCTGCCGGGTGGCACGCTCGGCCTGGGCAGCGGCACGAACACGCTGGGCACGGCGGCGTCCGGCATCGACGTGAGCGCATCGGGCCTGACCGCCACGAACGCATACACCCTTCAGGCAACCGGCACGGTCGCGACGGTCACGGCCGCCGGCGGTGCCCTGGCGGCAGCGACGGTGAGCGGCAGCTACGATGGCGCGACGACCGCCACGTACACCATCACCGCCGTGACCGTGAGCGGTACCTCGACCACGATCAAACTGAGTTCGAGCGCAGACCCCGGCACCGCGATCTCCGTGACGGTCGCCAGCACGGCGACCCAGTTCACGTTCACGGACACGAACACGGGCGGTACGATCACGGTCAAGACCGCCGCGACGATCCAGGCCTCCGACGTCGGCGACACGCTCACGGCGTCGGCGGCATCCGTGACGTTCGAGCTCTACGACACGACGGGCGCTGCCGCCGTCACGGGCTCCAGCGCGACCGTGACCGGGCTTGTCGGCATCGAGGCGCTCACGTCCGGAGCGACCGTCACCCTGGGTACGTACGGCTCGGTCGGGTTCGGCGCGTCCGACGCCACGGTCACGGCGATGACCGCGCTCGCCACGCTCAACGACGTGAACGGACCCCTCGCCCTCGCGTCCGGCGGGACGAACACCCTCGGCCTGAGCGCGTCGCAGATCGACCTGAGCGGGTCGGGCATCGCGACAAGCGGTCAGGCCGCGATCCAGCTCGCCTACGCACAGTCCACGCTGACGTTCACCACCGGCGGTACGCTCTCGGCGGTGACGGGTTCGTACGACGGCAACTCGGTGACGATCTACTCGGTGACGGCGATGGCCACCGCGGGCACGGTTACGACAATCACGGTGGAGAACATCGCGAGCGGGCTGGACTACACCGCGACGGCGGCCAGCACGTCGCAGACGTTTTCGTTCAGCGATCCCTACGGCGCCTTCACCGTGACGCTCGCGGCCGCCCTGGGCACGCAGGGACCGGGGTCCGAGTTCACCGTCAACCCGGCGGCCGCAACCGTGAGCCTGACCGTGGGCGGCGTCGCGGTCGCCACCGTGACGGCCAGCGGATCGACCGCGATCGACGCCCTGGTCGGCTCGACGGTGACCTTCACCAACGGGGGAAACCGCTACGGCACGGTCACGCTGCCGTCGGCGAGCACGGTGGTCTCGGCCCTGCCGAACTTGACCGGAGTGACTTTGGCCGCGCACACGGGCACGTACATCACCCAGCTCGGTCTCGACCTTGCCGACTCCACGAGCCTGGCCTACACGCCGGCGACCGCCTTCGGCGCGACGCTCTCGTATTCGGCCTCGGGGCGGGCCGCGGTCGACCCGGGCGCGGCGAACTTCGGGCTGAACGACTACGCCACCGTGACCCAGGGCCCGAGCATCGCCACCCAGAACGACGCCCAGGACGCGCTCGCCACGATCGGCACGGCGATCAACACCGTGGACGCCCAGCGAGCCCAGATTGGTGCCTGGATGAACCAGCTCCAGTTCGCCCAGACCAACGCCGGCACGGCGGCGACCAACCTGGAGGACGCCAACGCCAGCTACCTGAACGCCAACATGGCCCAGGTCACGTCCCGCTTCGTCCAGCAGAACACCCTGGTCCAGGCCGATGTCGGCGTCCTCGCCCAGGCGTCCCAGCTGCCGGCGGCGCTACTCAAGCTGATCCCGTAGCGGCCGCGCCGCGCTCCCCGTTGCGTCCGGTACGTGGCGGCGCTAAGGCGCCGGTGGGCCGTCGCGCGCGTCCCCGTCGTCGCCGGCCGGGCCAGGGCCGCGCCCGCACACCACCTTATACCCCGATCCGCGCTCGGCCACGGCCACGTCGACGAGCGAGCGCGCCAGCATGTCGGCCAGGGTGTCGGCGCCCTGGGCCGTGCGGGCGACGAACCAGAAGGTGCCTTGCGGCGTGAGGTAGCGCGCTGCGCCGTCGAGCCACGGACCGTACGCGCGCCGACCCGCCCGGATGGGCGGGTTGGTGGCGATGAGGTCGAACGGGGGGGCGTGGTCGAGGAGTTCGGTCGCATCGCCCTCGTGGACCGTGACGTTGCCCAGGCCGAGCGCGTGCGCGTTGCCGTGCGCCAGGCCGGCGGCGCGGGCGTTGCGCTCGACGAGCGTCACATGCGCATCGGGCAGGCGGCGGGCAAGCCAGAGACCGAGCGGGCCGTAGCCGGCGCCCAGGTCGGCCAGACGCGCCGGCAGCGCGCCGGCCCCGGCCAGATACCGGTCCAGGGCGCGCAGGAGGAGGGCCGTGCCGGGATCGAGGCGACCGGGCGAGAAGGTGTGCCCGGCGGTCTCGAGGGCAAACGCGGGCACGCTGCCGACGTCGACGACGACACGGCCCGGGCGGGCATCGCCCGCGGGCCGTGCCGCCCAGTAGCCGCCGCCGTGGGCGTCGCGGTGGAAACCGTCGGTCAACCGCCGACCGCGCGGAAGACGGACGGGAGCAGGTCGCCGGCGCCGATGCCGATCGCCGCCGCCACCCCTGCCACGACGAGGAACTGCAGGCCGCTTCCCCACCAGCTGCCCTTGGCCACGAGCGACTTCATCACGCCCAGGAGGAACGCCGCCAGGCCCGACAGGACGAAGGCAAGCTCGAGCGCGCTGCGGCTCGAGCTCATGATGAGGTACGGCAGGACCGGCGGCACCGAGCCGAGCATCACCGCCAGCGCCATCACGCCGGCGTTCTTCCAGGGGTTGTCCTGGCTCTCGCGGAGGATGCCGAGCTCGTCCCGGAGCATGAACTCCAGCCACAGGTCATGGTTCTGGGCGAACCGGCGCTGGAAGATCGCGATCTCCTCCGGGGAGAAGCCGTACCCGGCGTAGATCTCCTCGATCTCCTCCATCTCGTGCTCGGGCATCTCCTCGATCTCGCGCCGCTCGCGCTCGACCTCCGAGGCGTTGAAGTCGTTTTCGGAGCGCGTGCTGATGTAGCTGCCCAGCGCCATCGAGACGGTGGCCGCGATGACCGCGACAAGGGCCGTGATGATGACGTGGCGATGGTCGAGCCGTGACGCCGTGATGCCGGCGACGATGCCAAGCATCGACACGAGGCCGTCGTTGACGCCGAACACCGCGTCGCGCAGGACCGATCCGTAGCGGCTGTGCCAGGCTTCCTGGTGGTAGTCACGCGGATGCACCAAGGGTTGCGGGCGGGCGCTCAATGGCATCGCTCCTGCACGAAGTCTCCACCCCACGATAGCGGACGCGGGCCGGTGGCGCCCAGCCCCCGCGGCCGTCACGGGAGGACTTTGTCAGGCCGGCGCGAAACCGTCGACGTTCAACGACGGCGCGAGCCGGCGAGAGGGGGCGGCGGTTTGGCGGCGCGCGGTTCGGCTGCACGTCAGTACAGCGTCTTGATCGCGACGATCCTGCGCTTCCCCGAGGTGGCCAGCGTCAGCTTCGACCCGTTCACCCACGAGATCCGCACCCAGTTCCTCGTCCGTCGGGTCCTGTCCGGGGCCGACGCCGACGAGGTGCGCGCGCGCCTGGCCGACGCGCTGGCCGCCTACGCGGCCCTGGAGCGCAAGCCGGAGGCGATTCGCGACCTGGTCGTGGCGGGGCGCGACGGCGGCGTGAGCACGGTCACCGCACACTGGCGCGCGCGCGACCTCGAGGCGGCGGAGATCGGTCTGACGGTCGAGTTCCTGCGCGACCACCTGGGGGACGACCTCCTCCTCGACGAAGAGCCCGCGAGCATGGGGGACGAGGTGGGCGACGAGGAGCTGTACATGGGCGAGGAGCTGATCGCGGAGAAGATCGCCGACCTGTCCCGCCTGCGGGGCGAGCGGCGTCTGGTCGCCTGTCGCGACGAGGGTCGCCTCATCGTCTACCACAAGTAGGACCGGGACCGGGCGAGCCCGGTCCCGCTTCGCGCCGCCCGCCGGGGAAGGCTGAGCCGGGCGGCGCAGCGCATGTCAAGGAGGGTTCGACATGATGGAGGTCTCTTGGCGCGAGGGAAGCGACGCGGACGCCCTGGTCGTCGGTGTGTTTGACGGGGCCGCAGTGCCGGAGGGTCTGGCCGCCGGCGACGCCCTCGCCCAGCTCGCGGCGGACGCCGCGCGGGCGGGGCTCGTGCGCAGCGATCCGGGCGACTGCGTCGTCCTGCCGACGTACGGACGCCACCCGGTGGCGCGCCTGGTCGTTGTCGGCCTCGGCCCGGCGGACGCCTACACGCCTGCCCGCGCCCGGCGCGCGGCGGCGATCGGGGCGCGAGCGGCGCGGCACAGCGGTGCCCGGCGCGTGGCGTTCGCGCTCGATCGGGCCCAGGCCGGGCAGGTCGACGCCGCCATGGCGGCAGCTGCGGTGGTAAGCGGCGCCCGGCGGGGCCTGTGGCGGTACGACGGTTACCGCACGCGGCCGCTGCCCGAGGCGCAGGTCGAAGCCCTCTATCTGGAGGGTGCGCAGGAGCGGGCCGGGTCCGCCGGGGCGGCCGCGGTGGCGCGCGCCAACGTGATCGCGGACGCTGTCGCGCTGTCGCGCGAGGTGGCGATCCTGGGCTCGAACGACAAGTACCCCGAGCGCACCGCCGAGCGGGCCCGCGCCCACGCCGCCCAGGTCGGCCTGGACGTCCAGGTCCTGGACGAGCGAGACCTGGCGGAGATGGGTGCGGGACTCATCCTCGGCGTGGGCCAGGGCAGCGTGCACCCGCCCCGGATGGTGGTGCTGCGCACCGGCGCCGCCCCGGCCGGCGACGGACCGGTGCTCGCGCTCGTCGGCAAGGGCATCACCTTCGACTCGGGCGGCATCAGTCTGAAGCCCGCCGACGGCATGCAGGAGATGAAGTACGACCTGTGCGGGGCCGCCGCCGTGATGGCCGCGCTGGGGGCGCTGGCGCGGCTGGGAAGCCCCGTGCCCGTGATCGGCATCATGTGCCTGGCCGAGAACCTGCCGGGCGGCGCGGCGCAGCGACCCGGCGACGTCGTCAAGAGCCTCGACGGGCAGACGGTGGAGGTCGAGAACACCGACGCCGAGGGCCGCCTGGTGATGGCCGACGGCCTCGCTCTGGCCCGCCGCCTGGGCGCAACCCATCTGGTCGACGTCGCCACCCTGACGGGCGCCTGCGTGACGGCGCTCGGCCACGCCTTCACGGGCCTGTTCTCGAACGACACCGGGCTCGAGTCCGCCATCCGCGAGGCCGCGGCGACCGCCTGCGAGCAGGTCTGGCCGCTTCCCGTCGACGACGCCATGTACGAGCGCGCCTTGCACAGCGACGTGGCGGATATGCGCAACGTCGGCGGCCGTCCGGCCGGGGCCAGCACCGCCGCCGCGTTCCTGCGCCGGTTCTCGGGCGGACTGCCCTGGGCCCACCTGGACATTGCGGGCACGGCGTGGCTCACCGACGCCGGCAGCGCCACCATCGCGGCCGTGGACGCCGGGCCGACGGGCGTCATGGTGGAGACGTTCGTCGCCCTCGCCGACGTCCTCGCCGGCCGGCGGTGAGCGCACCGGCGCCCCGCCGGGCGGACCTGCACGCCCACACCCGGGCCTCGGACGGGGTGTACACCGCCGAGGAGCTGGTCGACCGCGCGGTGGCCGCCGGCCTGTGGGCGCTCGCCGTGTCGGACCACGACACCCTGGGCGCCCTCGGCGCGGCCGGCACGGCGGGTAGCGCGCGCGGCCTCGTCGTCTTCCCCGGCGTCGAGTTCAGCTGCCTGGCGCACGGTCCGGACGGCAGGCGCCTCGACATCCACCTCCTCGGCCTGTTCCTGAACGGTCTGAACGCCCAGGACCAGGCCCGGATCGAGGTCCATCTGGAGGAGCGACGGCGCACCCGGCTCATGCGCGGCCGGCAGATGGTCGCCAACCTCGCCGCCGCCGGCGTCGGCATCGCGTGGCCCGAGGTGGAGGCGGAGGCCGCCGGCGGCGCCGTCGGCCGTCCCCATGTGGCGCGCGTGCTCGTCCGCCACGGCCTTGCCGCCGACATCGACGACGCCTTTCACCGCTACCTCTCGCCCGGCCGACCCGGCCACGTCGAGCAGCACCCGCTACGCATCGAGGAGGCTGTGGGCTGGATCCGCGAGGCGGCGGGCGCCGTGGTCTGGGCCCACCCCGGCCTGACCCCGATGCCGGCCGAGGCGGCGCCCTGGCGCGACCAGCTCGATGGTCTCGAGGCCGACCACCCCAAACACGACGCCGCCCAGCGGGAGACCCTGCGCGCGCTTGCCGGCGCGTGGGGGATCGTCGCCACCGGCGGCAGCGACGCCCACGGCACGCCGGGCCGGGACGCCGTCGGCGACTGCTGGACGCCGGAGCCCGCCGTCGAGGCCCTGGCTGCACGGGGGCAGGCCCGCAAGGCATAGCCGGCCCGGCCTGCGCGTACGCTTCGGCCCATGGAAGGCGAGAGGGAGCCGGCGGCACGAGCGGACACGACGCCCTCCGACCTGGTCGCGGGCGGCCTGCGCGCGCGCCTGGCGGAGATGCGCCTGGAGGTGCTGCGGCTGCGGGCCAGCCGACGCACCCTCATGGCGCTCCTGGAGATGGAGGGCCGCCGTCGCGCCACGGCGGAGCGCGAGTGCGCCCGCCTGCGGGCGAGGCTGCGCGCCCAGCGGCCCCAAGTGCGGTCTGCGCCCCATCAGGAGGCCTGATCGCAGTATTCGACCGAATGTTGCCTGATTCGCGGCAGGTTCGCAGGCGCCGGCGACCGAAACGACGCCCCCGGCCGGAAACAACGCCGGAGCGGAGGGGCGAGGATGACGGGACGGGTGGGACGCGAGGAAGCCTGCCGCGTGCTGAACACGACACCGCGCGCGCTCAGGGCCCTGTGGTCGACGTATGGGAGCCAGTTGGGCGCGCCGAGCCTGCCGCGCTCGCTGGACGCACGCCAGGTGCGCCTTCTGCAGCGGGCGCAGGCGATGGTGCTGGGAGGTCGGGCGAGCGACGAGGTGGCCGCCGCGCTCGCCCTCGACGAGGTGGACGAGGAGCTGCCCGGGGTCGGCGAGCTGGAAGCCAAGCTGGACGAGATCGCCAGCACGATCCACCACAGCGAGGCCCAGCGCATGGCCGACCACGACCGGGTGCTGACCGCGCTCATGCGCACGCAGCAGGAGCTCAACCGCCTGCGCTACGAGGTGGCGGCGGCGGCGCCGCGCAAGGAGCGCCGGCGACCGGCGTGGCGATTCTGGGAGCGCAGACCCAGCGCGTAGCCGGAGGAGTTGCCAGTTGGCAGGCGAACCCCGACACCATGCGGGCCGCGTGCGGCGGGTCCGGTGTCGGGGGGTTGGCTGTGCGCTGGCGGGTGGGGCGGCAGGTGCGGCTGGCGGTCGCGCGGATCGGCGCGGCCGCCCTGTCCTGTCTTGGCGCGTTGGCCGCCCAGGCGCCGACCCTGGCCGCGTCCGGCCCGACCGCGCCACCGGCGGTGTCGGCCCAAAGCGCGGTCGTCTATGCGCCGCAGACGGGCCAGGTCCTGTACGGCAAGGCGCCGGCGCTCCGCCTTCCGCCCGCCTCGACGACCAAGGTCCTGACCGCCATCGTCGTCCTCGAGCACGTCCGCAACCTCGACGCAAAGGTCCGCATCACCGCCGGCGAGGCCTACGTCGGCGGCAGTTCGGCGCCGATGGCACCGGGCGAGGAGATGACCGTCCGCGACCTCCTCTACGGCCTCCTCCTCGTCTCGGGCAACAACGCCGCGGTGGCGCTGGCGACCTACACCTCGGGCAGCGTGCCCCGGTTCGTCGCCCTGATGAACGCGACCGCCCGCGAGCTCGGCGCGGACCACTCGCACTTCGTCAACCCGAATGGCCTTCCCGCGGCGGGCCACCTGGTCACGGCCCTCGACCTGGCCAGGATCGCCGCCGCCGCGGTGCGCCTGCCCGAGTTCGTCCGCATCGCCTCGACCGAGGTGCTCGAGAACTATCCCATGCCGACCGGTCCGCCCCAGCCGATGGTCAACCAGGACCAGCTCCTGTGGAACTTCCCCGGCATCGTCGCCGGCAAGATCGGCTACACCAGCGCGGCCGGCAACACGATGGTGGCGGTCGCCCGCCGCGGCGGGCGCGAGCTTGTCGCGGTGGTGCTGCGCGACGTGCCGTGGGCGTACTGGAACGACGAGACCGCGCTCCTCGACTACGGCTTTTCGGCCTATCGCACGGCCACCGTGGTGCCTGCCGGCCTGCGTCTGGGCCGCCGCGCCGTCGCCGGCATGCCGCACCGCTACGCGGCCCTTATCACGACGGCCGCGCTCACCCGCGAGGTGCCCGCCGGGTCGCACCTGGCCCGGGCCATCCACCTGGTCGCACCGCGGCGCCTGCCCGCCGGCCGGCGGGCGGGCACGGTCGTGGGACGGCTCGTGGTCACGCTCGGGGGGCGGTCGGTCGGGCAGGTGCCGGTTGCCCTTCTCGGTCCGACGCCGCGACCGGCGCCTCCCGCGCGGCGCACGCCATGGGCCCGGGACCTGGTGGCGGGGGCGCTCGTCCTGTTCGGGGCCGTGGTCTGGGTGCGCGGCCGCCGCCGGCAACGTCTGGGCCGGCGCGTGGCGCCGCGCCGACGGTACCGGCTGCGCCGGCCGGTGCCGCTGCGGCGGGTGGCCGGCGGCCGCTGAGCCTCCCCGGCGGGGTCGGCGCAAATGACGCGAGCGTGAGACACGTTTGACCATGCAGGAAACGGGCACGAGCGGTCGAATCGGCTGGGTGTGGATGGCAACAACGGTACGCCTTGGGATGGCGCCGGCGGGCCGTCGGCGCCCGGGGTAGCGGCGGGGCGCGGCGGCCGGCTCGTCGCGGCGGTTCGGGAGCGGCGGGGCGACCTGCCGCTGTTCGGGTTGTCGATGGCGGCGGGGATGAGTTCGTACGTCTTCAGCCTGCTCGTCGACCGGGCGTTCGGCGCCGCAGTCCTGGCCCATGTCCTGCGTCTGGTCTCGGCGTCCTCGGCCGTCACCCTTCCCTCGGCCCTCGTCCTCCTGCCGGTCGCCGCGTGGGCGACCCACACCGCCCATATCCGTCCCCGCCTGCCTTGGCTCCAGGTGGTCGCCCTGGTGCTGGGCGCGGCCAGCTTCGCCGCCATGGCCCTGCCGGCGCTGCACGTTCCGCCCGCCTGGCTTCCCGGCCTGGGCCTCCTCGCCGCCGGCAGCAGCTACCTGCTCTACCTCGGCAGCGGCGTGCTGTGCGGCCGCGGCGCGTTCATCGGCTACGGGGTCGTCACGGCGATGCCGACGGTGGGGCGGGTGCTCGTGCTCGCGGGCGTGCTCGCGGCCCACGGGACCGTGGTCGAGGCGATGTGGGGCGTGGGCTTGGCCGCCTTCGCCGCTTCCGCCCTGGCCACGATCCTGTCGTACCGCATGCCCGAGGGCAGCGGGGACCGACCCGTGGCCGGCGCGACGTGGGCGTCGGCGTTCGTGGCGCTGTCCGTGACCGCCTGGCTGTCGTGCGACATCTTCTTCGGGTCGGTCGGGGTCGGCCCCGCCTCCGCCTCCCTCTTCGCCGTCATCGCTCTCCTGGGCAAGACGCCGTACTGGCTGGCCCAGCCGCTGGCCACCAAGGCGATCGCCGAGCAGGGCCTGGGCCGCGGCGGCGGCGCGTCGATGTCGTGGGAGATCTTCGCCATCGGCGGCGCCGGCATCGTCGGTGGCGCCGTGCTCGGCCCGACCGTGCTGCACCTCATGCAGGTGCCCCGGAGCGGACTTCTCAGCCTGCTCCTGTACTTCGCCGGCTCGACCCTCCTGTGCCGTGCCTACGTGAGCGCCGGCAGTGCCGCACAGCGCGGCCAGCACCAGTGGTGGCCGCTCCTGGCGGCGTTCGCGCTGTACGTCGTCCTGGCGTTCGTGCAGCCGACGACCGTGCTCGGCCTGTCTGCCCGGTTCTGCCTTGGCATCACCGCCGCCGCCGGCGTCCAGGCCTGGCTCGAGCGGCGCGTCGCGCGCGCCCTGCCGTCGCCGCGGCGGGCCGAAGCGGTGACCGCGCCGATGTCCTGACCGGAACGGAGGGGAGGACCATGGCCGCGACCGTCCTCGTCACCGACGGCCAGCAGCGCAAGAGCCTGGCCGCGGTCCGCGCCCTCGGGCGCGCGGGCCACCGCGTGCTCGTGTGCGACGAGACGCGCCTGTCCCTGTCGCGGGCGTCGCGCCATTGTGCCCGCGGCCTCGTCTGCCCACCGCCGCACGAACCCGACCGCTGGTACGGCTGGCTGCAACGGGTGGTCGCGCAAGAAGGGGTCGACGTGGTGATGCCGATGGACGACCTGACCACCGAGGCCCTCGTCGCACGGGGCGGCGCGCCGGGCCCCGCACGCACCCTGGTGCCGGACCCGGACGCGTTCGGGGCCTGCCGCGACAAGCTGCGCACCGTGGCGGCGGCGCGCGCGGCCGGCGTCGACGCCCCTGCTGCGGTCGGCGTGGAGTCCGTCCGGGACCTCGACGACGCGCGCCGGGCCGTCGGCCCGGACGCGGTCGTCCGGCCGCGGCGGGGGGCCGGCGGGCGGGGTCTTGCCGTCCTCGGCGAGATCGGCCCGACGGGGCGCGATCTGTCCGGGTGCATGGTCCAGCGCCGGGTCGCGGTCGAGCGCAAGTTCGACGTCGGCCTCCTGTACGACGACGTCGGGCGACTGCGGGCCTCCTTCGTCCAAGAGGAACTGCGCTGGTTCCCCTCGCCGTCGGCGGCGAGCATCCTGCAGGAGAGCGTCGCGCGGCCCGACCTTGTCGAGCGGGCCGATCGCCTGATTCGAGCGATCGGCTGGCGCGGGGCGTGCGAGGTCGAGTTCGTCGACGGCGCCGACGGGCTCATGCTGATGGAGGTGAACCCGCGGTTCTGGGCGTCGGTGGCGCTGGCGATCCGCTGCGGCGTCGACTTTCCCCGGCTGTGGGTGGATTTGGCAATGGGGAAGGACGTTCGGGGGCCGGCATCGTACCCTGAAGGCGTGCGCTGCGTGTGGTCCTTGCCTGGGGATCTTCTCCATCGCACCCTGCGCCGGGCCGAGCGGCGGCGCGACCGGGTACGCCTCGGGCACAAGCCGGCGTTCGACGACATTGTGTGCGCCGCCGATCCCTGGCCTGCGCTGATGTTTTTCGCCGCGGCCGCGCGGTACGCGCTGTCGCCCGCGATGTGGAGGATGCTGTTCCGGTGGTAACACGGGGGATGGGCAGACCGGTCACCTACGGCTTCTCGATCGACGTGGAGGAGCCGGGCGATGCCGCGCTGCTGGCCAGCGCGCCGGGGTCGACGATGCTTGCCGAGTGGGAGACCGACGCGCTCCTGGGCACGCTCGCCAGGTACGGCCGGACCGCCACGTTCTTCATCGTGGGCAACGTGGCCGAGACCTACCCCGGCCTGGTACGCCGCATCGCCGCCGCCGGCCACGAAGTGGCCTGCCATGGGGAGCGCCACGTCCACCTGCACGACCTGGGCGCCAGGCGCCTGGCCGACGGACTCGGCCGCACCCGGCGTCGCCTCCAGGACCTGTCGGGCCAGGCGGTCGAGGGCTTCCGTGCGCCCACCTGGTCGCTCGACCGCCGCTCGGCCTGGGCGGTGGATGTGCTCCTCGAGGCCGGCTTCCGCTACGACTCCAGCGTCTTCCCGATGCGTACGCCGCTGTATGGCGAGCACGCGGCGCCGGCGACGCCCTACCGGCTGGTGGGCGAGGCGGGCGCCCTGATCGAGTTGCCGCCGGCGGTCGTGCGCTTCGGCGGGCTCCGGCTGCCGGCTGCCGGCGGCATCTACTGGCGGGTCATCCCCGCCCATTTCATGCGACCGCTCCTGCGGCGCACGCAGTCGCCGGCCGTGATCTATGTCCACCCCTGGGAGCTTGACGAGGGCTTTCGCTGCCCGCCCGGCACGGCGATCGACGCGCGCCTGTCCATGACCTTCGGGCGAAGCCGCCTGGCCCGCATGCTGCACCAGTTCCTCGCCGAGACGCCGGTCGTGACCCTCGGCCGCCTCGCCCGGTGCGTGCGGGGGCCGGACTACCGCCTGGCGCCGACCGGCCTGGTGCCGGTCGAGCCGACCCGGGCCGAGGCGCCGGCCTAGAACCAGTCGCCGCCGGGGACGTGCGTCGGCCCGCCGCCCACGCGTGCGGCGAGCGCCCGACGCGCCGCTGCGGGAACGCGCTGGCCGGGCTGGGCGGCGGCCCACGCGACGCCGCGATAGCCGAACGCCAGGGCGAGCCAGACGGCGCCGGTGAGGCGTACCTCGGGTGCCCCCGGGCCGTCGTCGGCGCAGGTCGCGCCGTCCACGACGAGGCGCAGCGCTCCGGCGTCCCGTCGGCCGGTACGGGCCACACGGGCGGCCAGGTCGGCCGCGGCGCCTGCCTCGCCCGGGCGCGCCATCCAGCCGGCGGCCGGCACACGCGCAACCTCGCTGGTCAGGGCCACGGCGTCCGCCAGCCAGGCGAAGGCCAGCCCATCGGCCGGCACCCGCCAGCGCAGCCGGTCGGGCGCCGACGCCAGCGCGGCCGTGCGCCGGGCGTGGGCGCGGACCAGGGCGAACAGGGCGTCGGCCGTGTCCGCGGCCGCCTCCCGCACGACCTCGGGCCGCCGGCTGCCGACCAGGATGTAGCCGCGGGGCCGCCCCGCCGCGTCCAGGGCGATCTCCACCTCGCCGCCTCCGCCCGCATCGAGGCGGTGGCGCATGAACGCCTCGTTGCGAGCGAACGAGCCGCTGTAGCGGCCGAAGTGGCGGCGGTACAGGGCGACGAGCGCAGGGGCGTCGGCCGGCACGGCGGGCCGGGTGGAGGTGCGGGTCGGGCTGAGCGCCCAGGCGTCGGCGAGGGCGAACGCGTGGTGCTCGGGGTCCCACACGTCGACAAAGCCGAACGGTGTGTAGAAGCGGGCCGTGCCGTCGAGGAACAGCAGGGCCAGGCGCCGGCGTCGCGCCTCGGCGAGGGCGTCGAGGAGCATCGCCCGGCCGGCCCCGCGACCCCGCTCGGCCGGCGCGGTGGCGACGTTGCCGACGCAGCCGACGCGGGCGAGGACGCCGGCCACGCGCATGCGGCGGGTCCAGAGCATGTAGCCTGCGACCAGACGGTCGCCGGCGAAGGCGCCACGCACGGTCTGGGGGCGCACGTCGGGCCCGTCCAGCTCGTCTGCGATCCAGCCCCGGCCGAGGAGCGTCGCCTCGCCGCCGTCGCCTTCGGTGGCGAACGAGGCGAGCACCACCTCGGCATAGGCCTGGCGCTCCGGGCCGGCGGTGAGCGGCCGGACGACGAACGAACCGCGTTGTGCCATGCCCGGCCATTCCCCGCGCGGCGCGGCGCTCCCTGCGCCGCCGCCACGCGGGGTCGCCACGCAGGGCCGCCGCGGGGGTGGCCTCGTGGGCCGCCCGTCAGGGAACTCAGGGTGGCGCCGCGTCCGGCGTGCCGCCGCCGGCCGCCGGGGCGCCGTCACCGGCGACAGGGAAGGCCGTACCGGCGCGGACGCAGCCCACCGGTCGGACGGCGACAGGCAGGGTCAGCTCCTGCCCCTCGCTGTCCCGGTAGGCGGCGTCCAGGCGGTCGAGGCGGAACAGGGTGATGTCCGCCTCCCGACCGACGGCCAGGCAGCCCAGATCGTCCGCACGCCCGATGGAGGTCGCCGGTCCCGACGTGACGCAGGCGAGCACCTCGCGCAGGCCCATGCCCAGCCCGAGCATCTTGGTCATGGTGGTCGCGAGGTCGAAGACGGGACCCGAGACGTTGCGCCGGTGCAGGTCGGTGCTGATGCTGTGCAGCGGCAGACCGGCGGCGAGGGCGGCGCGGCCGGAGGCGAACGCAAACGACTCCGAGCCGTGCCCCAGGTCGAACCGGACGCCCGCGGCCACGGCCGCCGCCGTGGCCGCGGTGGCGTGTCCCGCGCGGTCGGTGAGCCCGCCCGTCTTGCCGTGCCAGGCGTGGGTGACGATCGCCCGCTCGCCCAGCGGCGCCAGCGTGGCCAGCACCTCGGCCAGGGTGGGAGGGGCGTGGCCGATGTGGCACATGACGCGGCCCGCCGTAAGCTCCGCCGCCGCGACGGCGAGCCGCACGGGCTCTGCCGCGAGCATGCCGCAGTGGCTCTGGCTGGCCATGACCTTGACCCCGACGAGCGCGCCGCCGCGGTGTGCCTCCAGGGCGTTCACGGTGCGGTCGAGGTCGAAGTTCCGGTAGTCGCCGTGGATGGGCGTCGCCGACGTGTCGGTCGAGATGTTCAGGAAGGCCAGGACGCGGGTGCGCGCGCCGCGCACGACCGTATCGACAAACGCGTCCAGGTGCCCGACGCCGACCGAGCCGGCGTCGACCGCGGTCGTCACGCCCCGTCCCACGCCGGCCTGTGTGTCGGCGTCGACGCGAAGATCGCGGCCCAGGTGGACGTGCAGGTCGATCCATCCTGGACCGACGTATGCCCCGTCGGCGTCCACGATCCGGTCGGCCGCCGCCGTCGCCAGGTCCGCGATGGCGGCGATCCGTCCGGCGCGGATGCCGACGTCGGCGACCGCTCCCCACGGCGCGTCCGGGGACCCGACCACGCGTCCGCCACGGACCACCAGGTCGAACCGCTCGTCATGCGACACGCCCTTACGCCCCCTTCCCGCGGTGCGCGCCCCGGGCCCGCGCCGGCCCACCGCCGCGGCCGGGACCCCGGGCGGGCGGGGACCGCCGGCCATGGCCCCGAGCGCCGCCTCGGCCGACGGGTACCAGCCCACCGCCGCGGCCGCGAGGGCGGCAGCGCCGAGGACGCCCGCCTCCGGGTCGGCCAGGGCGACGCGCTCGCCCAGCGCCCGCTCGACCGCCGCGACGACGACAGGCCGGCGGGTCATGCCGCCCGTTGCCACAAACCGCGCGGCGCGCATGCCGCGGGCCCGCCCCTCGGCAACGCGCCGGCCGACGGCGTCGGCGCAGCCGACGATCACGGCCAGGTAGATGCGCTCCGGTGACCAGCCCTGGGCCAGCGCGGCGTCGATGCGTGCCGCCTGGTCGCCCGTGTCGGCCCGGGCGAGGTACGGCAGCGTCGGCATGTCGCCGCCCGCGGCCAGCGCATCGAGCGCCAGGGCGTCCAGACGGTCCGGATCGGACAGCCCCGCCCGCGCGGCCAGGAGAATCCGCGCCTGATCGATCTGTCGGCCGCTCATGGCAAGACCCTGCACCCAGGCCCAGGCGCCGGGGCGGATCGGATAGCCGAACAGGCCGGGGACGCGCGCGCCCGCGACGGGCCGCGGCACGAAGTTGGTCGACAGCGTGAGCGCGCAGTCGCCGACGTGGTAGCAACCTGCCCCGAAACTGGAGCAGCTGCCGTCGTGGGCACCCGTGGCCACGGGCACCTCCGGCGCCAGGGCCAGGGCGGCGGCCGCCTCGCCGGTCAGGCGCCCGGCGAGGCGGTCTCCCTCGGCCAGGACCGGCAGGGCACCGTCGGGAAGGCCGCTCCAGGCGGCAGCGTCCGCCGGCCATGCGAGGTCGCCGGGACCGCTGGCCGGATCGGTCAGCCACCTGCCGGTGAGGCGCCACACCAGGTAGGCGTGCATCGGACCGGTGCGGTGGATGCGTGCGAACAGGTGGGGGTGCCGGACCATCGCGTGGCGTGCGTAGCGCATGAGGGTGCCGCCGTAGCCGAACCTCGCCCACCCCTCGTCTCCCCAGGGGGCGCCGGCATCGGGCGCGTCGGCCGGCAGCGGGGGCGGCGGCGGGAGGGTGAAGAACCGCCCGTGCGCGTCGATGCACACGCCGCTTTGTGCCGCCACCGTCGGCACCACGGCCGCGACCGTCACGCCCGGGGCAGCGGCGCGAAGGCAGCGACCGGCGGTTGCCGCCACCGCCGGCCAGATGTCGGGCACGGCGGGGAAGGGCGCGGCGTCCTGGGTCTCCCAGGCGGCGGTCCAGAACGTGCGGGCGAAGGCGCGCATCACGCCCGTGCGGTCGACCAGGGCGGCCTTGACCGCGGTCAGGCCGACGTCGATGACGAGCACCGTCTCGTCGCCCGCCGGCGTGGGCATCAGGCTGCCCTCCCGGGGACCGGGTCGGGGGTGGCGCGCAGGCCATCGCCGAGCCCGATGCCGCCGGGCACCGGCCCGACCATGGACCGTCCGGGAGCGGCGGTCCGCCGCGGCCGTCGTCCTGCGTGGTCCCGGCCGGGGGACGTGGTCGTTCCCCGCGCCGGCGTGCCGGACGACGCTGCGACGACCTGGAACGGCAGGGCGCCCACGCCCAGGGCCGCCCAGCCGCCGTCGCGGGTATCCCGCACGGTGGGCGCGGACAACGCCCTGGGCCCGACCGGGTGGACCGTCCGGCGCCGGCGGGTGGCACCAACGGACAAGGCCGCCGGGACCGCCATGCGCCGGCCTCCGACACGGCCTGCCGGCCGCGGTGCGGCCGTGCGCGTCCCCGCCGGCACCGCCCCCACGGGGGCGCGAACGCGCACAGGGGCACCCGACGTGCATCGACCCGATCGAGGCTCGCCGATCACGGCATCCCTGCCCTCCAGTGCAGCCGCCCTGGTGAACCGTCCGCCTTCGCGCACGCGGGTTTACAGGCACACGCGAGCCCACTAGACTACGGGCGCACCGGCACACGAACGTTGCGCTGGCCCGCGGGAGGGCGGTTGGCCCTTCGGTTCTCGCCGGTCCCGTGCGGCTCCTGTTCGGCTCCGTACGGCGGGAGGCGCGGACCGCCCGGGTCAGCGGCGGGAGGCTCCTTGTGGGCGTCTACGAACGGCTCGGCGCGAACCGGGTGATCAACGCGAGCGGACGGATGACCGCCCTCGGCGGGGCCCTGCTGTCCCCGTCGGTTGTCGATGCCATGGCACAGGCCGCGACCACCTACGTGGACGTCGCGGACCTCAAGCGCCGGGCCGGCCGACGCATCGCCGAGCTGTGCGGCGCCCAGGACGCGACGGTGACGGCGGGGGCGGCGGCCGGCATCGTCACCATGGTCGCGGCGGTCCTGGCCGGTACCGATCCCGCGCGGATCGACGCGCTTCCCGACGCGCACTGGGAGCCCAGGGACATCGCCATCCAGGCCGGTCACCAGGTCGACTTCGGCGGATCCGTCACCCAGATGATCCGCATCGGGGGCGGCCGGCCCCGGCCGGTCGGGGCCGTCAACGCGGTCCCGAGCGGGTCCCTGCGATCGGCGCTGGCGCAGGGCGTGGCGGCGGTGCTGTTCGTCCAGTCGCACCACACCGTGCACAAGGGCATGCTGTCGCTCCCCGAGGTGATCGAGCTCGCGCACGGGGCCGGCGTGCCGGTCCTGGTCGATGCCGCGGCCGAGGAGGACTGGGGCAGGTACACGGGCATGGGCGCAGACCTCGTGGCCTATAGCGGCGGCAAGGCATTCGAGGGCCCGGCGTCCGGGTTTGTCGTCGGCCGCGCGGACCTGGTCGAGGCTTGCCGGGCCCAGGAGGCCGGCATCGCCCGTCCGATGAAGGTGGGCAAGGAGACCATCGCCGGCCTCGTCCAGGCCCTCGAGGAGCACGCGGCGCGAGACGACGCGCGCACGCGCGAGCGCTGGAACGCGCAGGTGGCCGCCCTCCACGAGGCGCTTGGCGACCTGCCCGAACTGCGGCTCGAGATCCAGCCGGACGAGGCCGGGCGGGCGATTCGCCGCCTCGCCATCCGGATCGCGCCCGCGGCGGGGTTCCGCCTGGCGGAACTCGTGGACGCCCTCCGGCGAGGCACGCCGCGCATCGAGGTGCGTGCGCACCACCTGGCGGAAGGCTTCGTGCACGTCGACCCGCGCCCGCTCGGCAGCGGCGATGCCGCGGTGGTGGCCCGGCGCATCCGGGAGATCGTCGAGGCACGCCGCACGGCGCTCCCGCCCGGTCGCTGACCGCGCGCGGCCTGCCGACCGGGCGACTCGACGGCCCCTGACCGGCGCCCGCGTTGCCTGGACCGCCTGGTGCGCCGGCGGCGGTGCGCAGTCGGACCGGGAGGCCATCGCACGCAGGCGTGCACTGCCCAAGGGAATTTCGTCGGCGGTCGTGCCGCGCCCACGACCGCCACGGGCGCCAGGCGCTCCGGACGGCCCGGGTGGCAGGGGGCGCCACCGGATCGCAAGGTCTCGTTGGCGGCGGCGACCTCCCGGTGCGCGGGCACGCCCGACCGACCCGGGGAACGGGCCTAGGTCTGCCGGTGCGACGCCTCGGGGCATCGTCCGTGCCCACGCCTGCACTGCCGCGCCGGGCAAGAGCCTGCCCGCGGCCGGCACCGGGGGCGACAACCTCGTCCCTCGTCCCCCTGCGGGTAGGCACCCCGGCGGCCGTGCCTGGAGCGTACGGGGGGCCGTTGCGCGCGCGGGCATGTCGCGCGGAGTCCCGTCCTGACGTGGGTGCGTCCGGATCATCCGGCCCGACCGCACGGCGCGACCCGCGGGCGCCATCGCAGCGACCCGGGCCCGGCCCGCTGCGCCGGGAGCGTCGTGTCCCGGCCCGCGCGACCGCCGGGCCCGCGCGGCCTGCGCCTGGGGTCGCGCGGGCGATCCTCCGCCATGCCCGGCGCCGCCCCGCACCGGCGCGTGGGACGCGACCGGATCATGCCGACGCCGCCCTGCCCATACCGTGTCCCAGACGAAGGGGGGACCTGCCGGGTGGGCGCACGCGAGACGATCTCGAACTGGCACACGCTGGACGGCGACGCGGTGCTGGGCGCGTTCGGGGTGCGGCCGGGCCTGGGCCTGGATGCGCGCACCGTCGCCGACCGCCAGCGCACCTTCGGCAAGAACCGGCTGCCCGAGCCCCCGCCCGTAGCGGCCTGGCGCCTGTTCGCGTCCCAGTTCCAGGACGTGCTGGTCCTGGTCCTGCTCGGCGCGACCGCCCTGTCGGCGCTCCTGGGCGAGGTGGGGGACGCGGTCACGATCTTTGCCATCGTGATCATGAACGCGGTACTGGGCTACCTGCAGGAGAGCCGGGCCGAGCGCGCCCTGGCCGCGCTCAAGGCCCTGAGCGCGCCGCTCGCGCGGGTCGTTCGCGACGGCCGGCTGCGCCGCCTGGCGGCGGAGGAGCTGGTGCCCGGCGACGTGGTCGACGTGGAGGCGGGCGATCGTCTGCCGGCCGATATCCGCCTCCTGGCCGCGACCGCCCTGGAGGTCGAGGAGTCGGCCCTCACCGGCGAGTCGGTGCCCGTGAGCAAGCACTGCGCACCGCTCCAGGACGTCCATCTCGGACCGGCGGACCAGCGCAACATGGCGTTCATGGGCACGGTGGTGACGCGCGGCCGCGCTACGGGCGTGGTCGTGGCGACGGGCCTTGACAGCCAGATGGGGCGGATCGCCAGCCTTCTCGCCGAGGCGAAGAGCGAGGAGACGCCGCTCGAGCGAAGGCTCGCCGGGCTGTCGAAGATCCTCGTCACGGCCGTTCTCGGCGTATGCGTCGCGGTTGTCGTGGCGGCCGTGCTGCGCGGCGAGCCGCTCTACCGGATGTTTCTCACCGGCGTCAGCCTGGGCGTCGCCGCGATCCCGGAGGGCCTGCCGGCGATCGTCACCGTCGCCCTCGCCCTCGGCGTGCAGCGGATGGCCCGGCGGCGGGCGATCGTCCGCCGCCTGCCGGCCGTGGAGGCGCTCGGCTGCGTCACCGCGGTCTGCTCGGACAAGACGGGACGTTCGGTTTATCTCAATTCCCCTTCTGTGCTCGCTGCCTAAGTGGCGCGCCACCATGCGGTTTGACGACGTTCAGAGGCTGAACCGGAACGGCATGACCCTTAAGGACATTGCAACTGTGTACGGGGTGGACTGGACGACTGTCCGTCGGCTCTACCTGTCTCGTGGAGAGGTCTGGTTTAGTCGGCAGGACTTTGAGCGCAGAGTCCGACTGGACCTCGCAGGTAGGGCCCTGCGGCTAGTGAGGGAGATGGGGCTGAGTTCGACCCGGGCTGCTCGGACCTTAGGGGTGTCGCGCCGACGTTTGCTGCGGTCCCTGGTGGAGGCAGGTGCCGAGGACGAGAGGGCGTGAGAAGGGCTGGGCCGCTCGTGGGTCCAGCCCTTCACGTTGGGATGGGTGTGGGGGCGAGTGCGGCGGTCGCGAACGAAGGACGGAGGGGACGCGCGGACATGGGCATGGACGCTCCAGGACCCGGCGAGCGCCGGGTGAGTTCGCAATGGCCTACGCGGCTTTCCGGACTCGTTTTGGCTGGCGACCAACACATCGAGGTGCGAGTGCTCGACCTGTCCATGACCGGCTGTTTTCTGCTGGGTGTGGACGCGCCGGTAGGGTCGGCCGCCGTGCTGCGGACGGTGATTCATGACGAGGTGATCCACCTCCGGTTTCAGGTGGTCCGCAAGGCTCGGCCGCACGCAACGACCGGCGTCGCGTTCATCCTGCCCCTGACGCCCGAAGCAGAGAGCCGCTTGACCGGCTACCTCAGGGAGTTGCGGTGGCAGACGCGACAGGCGATGGCCATGGCCGGAGGGCCGGCCCTTGGACCCAAGGACAAGATTTGAGCCCACTTTCAGGAAGGGTGATGGAGCGTGGCAGAGGGCGAGCTGGAGCGGACGGGGCAGGGAGATCGGCATGGGTTCATGTGGAGTGCAGCCCACCGCATCACGGGAGGGGACACGATCTTCGGCCTGTTGGAGTCGATCGACACCCTGACAGGGGCGACGCGCTGGGACTGGCTCCTGAAGGGCACGCTCGCGTTCCGGGCCGCCGAGATGAAGGTCAAGGTGCCGATTGCGTTCGAGGTGGACTCCGCAACGCCGCCGCCGTACACGATCCGGCTGCCGGCGACCGGGGACATCCTCTTCCTCGTGCCCGACCCGAAGGCGCTGTCGCCGGCGGTGCGCGACGTGCTCCTCGAGGAGATGTACGACGTACCGTGGATCGTCGACTACGCGGACGACCTCGACGCCTTGCCCGAACAGGAGCGCTCGCGGATCGCTTTCGTGCGCGTCCGGCGCGACCAGCGGCCGAGCCCAGCCGAGACCGCTCGCGTTCTCGCACGTGTGTGGTCCTGGCGGTGGGCGGCTGTTCCATGGGAGGTCGCGGACGAGGAGGAGTTCGGCGACCTGGCGTTCTTCGGCGTCAAGGTGTGCCAGGGTCCCGAGCCGGCCCGGCCGGCGCACGAGGTCTTCCCGTGGGGCGAGGTGAACCGAAACCCGTTCGAGTAGCGGGAGCGAGGGCAAGGACCGGGATCGCCCGTGGAACAGCTTGAGTCGTGCTTTGCCATCTCGGCCACCTGGGGACGTTCGTGTCGGCGCACGTAGGATGTCCGGCATCGCCCCATCATGAGACCGGTGGGCGAGCGGCCGGAGACTTGACGTTCGGGCCGCCGGCGACGCCAGGGCTGGCCCTTGTCTGTAGATAGGTGGGGGGAGGGGCACGGTCCCGCATCTGTGGACCACCCCGTGCGGCGTAAGGTCACAGGCTGGGGCATGGGCGGCCGCTCGCACCAGGTGTTGGCGGCAACCTCCACAGGGTTGCCGATATCTCGTGCCCAGCACGGCCCCCCAACGATGTCCGGTCCGGAGTGGGGGTCATGGGTGGGGAGGCCGGTCACCTCCCCGGAAGTACATCGACCTACGCGTCGGGGTTGGGTCTCCCGCACGGCGGCGCCTCACTGCCGCCGTGCGGGGCCTGGGCGCCACGCAGCGCTGGAGCAGGGGACCGTTCGAGTCCGGCGAAGGAGGCGTGACCAGGGCCGGATGGCTTTGGTGCCGGTGCCAGGGACGGAAGATTGCGGCCGTTTCGTCTTTGGCGAATGTCGACATCCGACATGACCGCCGGCCTATTCAACTGTCGCAGTTGGGTTCGGCACCGGTGTTAGGGCCGGCGCCACTTGGTCGCCGACCGTTCCTGCAGCTTGCTGGTGCCCCGCTCGTGCCGAGTCCCTACCTATCGCGACGGATCCAACCTGAGCGTATAAGCGCCGATCGTGACCAAGAAGGCAGGCAAGGTCGGAGGTAGACGCCCGGGGCTGTCGTCACCGGTTCCCCTTCATTGATGCCCAAGGAGGCTGCCATGTCTCGTACGTTAGTATCCATGCTTGCCTGCGCCGGCCTCGTCGCGGCGCTGGCTGCCCCTGGCGGGCTCGCCGCCGCCCGGGTACGGCCGACATCCGCGCCCCACGGCACCTTCCAGATGGCCTTTGCTACCGACTTCGGCACCTTGGATCCGGCAAGCCTAGCCGACCTGCAGTCGACGATTCCGATGCAAGCGATCTATGACACCCTGGTCACGTACGCAGAGAAGTCGACCGCGATCGTTCCGGATCTGGCGACCTGGACCGTGAGCCCGGACGGGCGCACATATACCTTCCACCTACGCCCGCACGTTCGGTTCTCGAACGGTGATCCGTTGACCGCTGCCGACGTCAAGTTCAGCCTGGACCGAGAGACCTCATGGGATGCCACGGGACCCGACGGCCCTGCTCCCTTGGGGGGGACGTACGCTGACGTCGTGGGCTACGCTCAGTGGTTCAACGGGGGGAAGAAGCCTCCGGCTTCCGTCACTGGCCTGTCCGGCGTAACGACACCCAACGCGTCGACCATCGTCATCCGCCTGACGACCGTCCAGCCGTACTTCCTTGACGAACTGGCCGAGGAGTCGGCAGCCATTGTGGACCCGGCGGTTGTCAACCGTTGTGGCCCGACCCAGTACCTCCTACACGCAGTCGGCACCGGGCCCTACGAGCTGGAGTCATGGGCGCGGAACAAGTCGCTCACGCTCGTCCCCAACCCCTACTACACGGGACCCACGCCGCCGCGGCTGGCCAAGATTGTTCTGGACGTCAACGTGCCGGCATCGACCCAGTTCCTCCTCTTCAAGGAGGGCAAGGTCGACATGATCTTCCAGCCTGACGCGGGCACCTATCTCTCCGTATTGGGCGACCCGGCCCTGCACAAGGACTACCTGAGCGCGGCGACCAACGCGATCCTGTACCTGCCACTTAACACCCAGCAGAAGCCGTTCAACAACCGACTGGTACGCCTTGCGGTGAACGAGGCGATCGACCGCACACAGATCTTGCGGCTCGTTAACGGTCGCGGTTCGGTCATGACTCAGGTCATCGCACCGCACATGCCCGGCTACGTTCCGTCGCTCAGGGGTTACCGGTACGACCCCGCCCAGGCGAGGAAGCTTCTCGCCGAGGCCGGTTATCCCCACGGGCTGTCGGTGACAATGGTCTACTCGTCGGGCCGGACAAACTACCAGCCGGTCGCGCTCAACGTCCAGGCGCAACTCGCCAAGGTAGGGATCCACGTGACTCTGCACAACATCGCCCAGACGAGCGTCTTCTTCGGGTACGAGGCCAACCCGAAGAACCCGTGGCAGATCGGCCTGTACGACTGGTACCAGGACTACCCTGACCCTGCCGACTTCTTCTTCTACATGCTCGACAAGTCCAACATCGGCGCCTTCAACATCGCCGCCTGGACCACACCCAAGTTCGAGGCGCTTATCAGCAAGGCGGACACCTTGCCCGCTGCGGACGACGCCGAGCGCTGGCGTCTCTACGATGAGGCCCAGCAAATCTGGTTTCAGGACGCGCCGTGGGTGCCGCTTTACTATCCGAGCATCGACGCTCTCGTCCAACCCTGGGTCGGACCCAAGAACGTCAACGTCTTCCTCCACCCGGTACAGACTTTGAACTTGCGCTATGTCACCGTGTCGGCCCATTGAGCTGGGCCCAAGTCTGGGCAGGACCGGTGGCGCTAGTCGCCGCTCTGGAGCAGGACGGAGGAGCGCTTCGCAGGGCCGCCTCGACCAGGTCCGGGCGTAGGGGCACATGGCCCCCGCACTGGCAGTGCAGGCTGGGCGGCCGACCGGCGACAATCTCCGCCAGCTGATGGCCGGCAGAGGGACGAGTGCGCCTACCTGTGCGGTGCACGGCCACAGCGAGAAGCTTCAGGCGCACCGCGTCGCTGTCCGTTGTGCCGCGTACTGGGTGACTCGAACGGCAAGCCGGCTCTGACGAAGGGCGTTCGAGATGGCCCGCGTTGTTTCCAGATGCGCCCGGCGTGGTCTCACGCCGGGCGCCCGCTTCTGGGTTCCATGCTACCAGGGGTAAACGTCGGACAGGAAGCGCCGGCGGAGCGGGTGATGGGAGCAGGGAGCCCGCTCCCCGGGCCACCTAGTGGGCGACCGGAGAGCGGAGGGAGGGCTGCCGTTGTGGCAGTCCTTCGTCGTTTTGGAGGAGGGGAGAGGGTGTTCGGACTCAGCCGCGGTGAGAAGGCTTTCTTTGGCGTCGTGGCCGCGTTCGATCTCATCGCCATGCCGATGCTGGTCTTGTGGGCGGCGGACGCGGCCTCCGGCGTCGTAGGGGGCCTGGCGGCGCCATGGACCGGATGGGCGGCGGTCTTCGGGGACTCAAACGTGCGCGGCCTCTACCTGGTGCTGGCGGCAGGGATTCTCGCAGGTGCCGTGTGGGTGGTGGTCAAGGTCCGGGGCGGTAGCTCTGGAGCGGGGACGCAGTCCAAGGACACGACGTATGGGTCCGCTCGGTGGCGGAGCGGGCGCGAGCTGCTGAGGGGTTTGTCGCTTTGGACGGCTGGGAGCGCGAGTAACCCGCTGGGCCTGGTCGTCGGGGCGTACAGCCAGGGCGGGCGGGTGAGGCGGGCCTATGTCGTCACCCAGGACGGGCACACCCTGCTCCTCGGAGCACCCGGTGCCGGTAAGTCGGCGCAGGTGATCGAGCCGACGCTCACGGTGATCGCCGCCGGTGGCGAGAGCGTCGTCGTGAACGACCCGAAGGGCGAACTCTACCAGCTGACGTCCGGCGCGTTCTCCCTGCACGACTATGAGGTGTTGCGGTTCGACCTTCGCCAGCCGGCGTACAGCTTCCGGTGGAACCCGGTGCTGCCGGTGGCACGAGCACTGGCACAGGGTGACACCGCCCGGGCAACGCAGCTTGCCCGGATGCTGGCGCAGGTCCTGACCGCGCACAGCGCCCCTGGCGGAGGAGGAAACGACGGCTTCTGGCGGGAGAGCACGGTAGCCCTTGTGACGAGCCTCGTCCTCGCTGTGGCGGACCAGGCCGACGACCACACGCGAAACCTCGCCTCGGTCTACCGCGTCCTCACCACGACGAAGGACCTTGACGCGTTCTTCGAGGCGCTGCCGTTCGGCCACCCGGCCTCGCAGGCGTACGGCGCCGTGCGGCTCTCGGCGGGGGAGACGCGCCAGTCGCAGCTCACGGTTGCCGCGGTCGCGCTCCAGCTCTTCGCCGACCCGGCGATCGCCTGGCTCACCTCGGGGGACGAATTCGACCCTCACAGCCTTGCGCACGGGCGTAGGGCCGTGTTCGTCGTCGTGCCGGACGACTCGGCGGCCTACTACCCGGTGGCGGCGCTCTTCGTGGCCCAGGTCCTCCAGGCACTCGCGGCCGTGGCCTCTCAGGCGGCCAGTGGGCGTGTTCCCGTGCCCGTGCACCTTGTGCTTGACGAGTTCGGTTCGCTGCCGAGGTTGCCGGACTTCGAGAAGGCGCTCGCGGTCGCGCGGGGTCGCGGCGTGCGCATCCACCTCGTCCTCCAGGCGTTCGCCCAGATGGACAGCGTGTACGGGGCGGACGCAGCCCAGGTCATGCGAAACTCCTGCAACACCTGGGTCTACCTGTCGAGCAACGACCCGGACACGGCCAAGATCGTGAGCGACAAGGCGGGCACGGCCACGGTGTCGACCCGCAACGAGTCGCTCAACTGGCAAAGCGCACAGGCGGGTCGCAGCGAGAGCTTCGGCGCGACGTCAAGGGCGCTTCTCACGCCCGATGAGGTGGGGCGCTGGCCGTTCGGGGAAAGCCTCGTGCTCCAGGCGGGACAGCTACCGGCAAGGCTGCCGCTGCGTTTCTTCTCCGAGTGGCCGGACAGCGGGTATAACGCACCGGCGGTGGCGGCGCGGCGGGTTGCGACGCCCGACACGTGGTCGCCTGCTCAGGTGGTGCAGAGTCGGGGCGATACGAGCCGCTCGATGCCGCCGGCGGCGATGATGGACGGCGCCTTGGTCATGGACGACGCGAGCGAGCGTTTCGGATCGGACGCCTAACGTGACACGTGTCTCGGGGCTGGCATCCCGCGCGTGCGGGGGTTGAACGGCGCGCTGCGGCAATGGTGTTGGCGAGGCAGGGGCTTGTGGTGCGAGCGTGGTAACCGGTGAACAGAGGTACTATGCCTGGCCGCCTGTTCACGCCGCCATCGGTGTGCTACACATCTCCCACCATCGTAGCCGACGGTCGGCCGGAGGGATGGGGGTGGCTGGGTGCGGGCGAAGTACACGCGGGAGCAGGCCCTCGCGGCGCTACGCGACGTCAGGCTTACGTATGGTGTAGGTGCCAACGCTTAGTGTCGCGATCGGGGAGCAGTTGACCGACGGCAACGCCGTGGAGCAAGGGCAGGGCCCGATGGCGAC